>Ga0308167_1000255_pt1 | contig 113221 bp, 105 predicted proteins | sample PhyCR1_2_FD_202138 | JGI IMG/M metagenome (GOLD analysis project Ga0308167, IMG submission 202138) | Phyllosphere microbial communities from UC Gill Tract Community Farm, Albany, California, United States - DLSLRC.R1 | ecosystem: Host-associated > Plants > Phyllosphere > Unclassified | place...
TGCCCTGCGGCGCACAGGGTTCCGAGACCGTGCACGAGCCCCCAGACGCCGGTGACGCCGCTCTTGCTGTCCAGCCCCGCGGCGACGGATGCGGTCGACAGCAGCTCTTCGAGCTCGGCGATCAGCGGGGCCATCGTCTCGCTCGGCTCGCCGGGGATGCAGACGGTCGGGTCGTAGATCACGTCGAAGCCGTGCGGATGCTCGACGGCGAAGCGGATGTACGCAGCGCCGCCGTCGATCGCAGCCGATGCCGGGTCGGATGCCGCCTCGATCGCCACGCGCACCGCGGCGACGAGGTCGGCCATGCTCCGCTCGGCGAGCACCTTGAGCAGCCCCCGCCGGTCGGAGAAGTGGTGGTACGGGGCGTTGTGGCTCACATCGGCGGCGCGGGCGACCTCGCGCAGGCTGATCTCCCCCGCCGGCTTCTCGGCGAGCAACTGCATCGCCGCCGCCTCGAGGGCGTGGGCGAGGTCGCCGTGGTGGTACCCGGATCGAGAACTTGACACAAGCAACATTGTTGCCTATCTTGACAGTGTCCACCAAGCTTGACACTGTCAACATAGGAGTCCGCATGCCTTCCGCCCTGATCATCGACGGCCACCCCGATGCCCGCTCACTCACCGCCGAGCTCGCCCGGCGTTACGCCGCAGCGCACGGAGATGCGCGCATCCTCGCGCTGCGCGATCTCGAGTTCGATCCGTCGCTGCGCTTCGGCTACCGCCAGCGCATGGAGCTCGAGCCCGACCTCATCGACGCCAAGCGCGCCCTCGCCGAGGCCGCGACGGTCGTCGTGTTCACGCCGCTCTGGTGGGGGTCGGTGCCGGCCCTGCTCAAGGGCTTCTTCGATCGGGCACTGCTCCCTCAGCAGGAGTACCGCTACTCGAAGCTCGGCCTTCCCGAGGGGCTGCTGCCCGCACGCAACGGACGCCTGCTCCTGCTCGCCGACACTCCGTGGTTCCTCACACCCTTCACGGGTCTGCCCGCGCAGACGCACGTCGCCCGTGGCACGCTGCGGTTCTGCGGCGTCCGCTCGGTGCGCACGACCAGGATGCTGGGCGTCAAAGATGCGAGCCCCGAGCGCATCGCATCGTGGCTGACCCGGGCGGAGTCACTGGGCCGCCGAGACGGCATCCGCGACAGCTCGCGCACCCCGTCGGGGCCCGCAGAGCGTCAGGGATCTCAGGCCATCGCGGCGGAAGCCGCTTCGTCCTCGGTCGTCGCGACGAGCTGACCGCAGGCACCGTCGATCTCCTTGCCGCGGGTGTCGCGGAGGGTCGTCGGGATGCCGGCGTCGTTGAGCCTGCGCACGAACTCGTTCTGGGCCTCACGGGTCGACGAGGTCCAGATCGACCCGGGAGTCGGGTTCAGCGGGATCGGGTTGACGTGCACCCATCCGCGGCCGCGCTCGTTGAGCTTGTCGGCGAGCAGGTCGGCGCGCCAGGCGTGGTCGTTCATGTCCTTGATCAGCGCGTACTCGATCGAGACGCGACGGCCGGTCTTCTCGTAGTAGTACCGAGCGGCATCGAGCGCCTCGTCGACCTTCCAGCGCGAGTTCACGGGGATCAGCTCGTCGCGCAGGTGATCGTCCGGCGCATGCAGCGACAGCGCGAAGGTCACCGGTATGCCCTCGTCAGCGAGCTTCTTGATCGCCGGCACGAGTCCGACCGTCGACACGGTGATGCCACGAGCGCTCATGCCGAGGCCGTCGGGCTGCGGGGCGACCATCGAGCGCACCGCATCCATCACGCGCTTGTAGTTGGCGAGCGGCTCGCCCATGCCCATGAAGACGATGTTCGAGACGCGCTCCATCGAGTGGTCGTCGGACTTCTTGCCACCGAGGCCGCCCTCGGCGATCAGACGGTTGGCGCGGACGATCTGCTCGATGATCTCGGCCGTCGACATGTTGCGCGTGAGGCCGGCCTGGCCGGTGGCGCAGAACGGGCAGTTCATGCCGCATCCGGCCTGCGACGAGACGCAGAGCGTGATGCGACCGGGGTAGCGCATCAGCACCGACTCGACCAGGGCGCCGTCGTGCAGACGCCACAGGAACTTGATCGTGTCTCCGCGGTCGGTCTCGAGGCGACGCACCTCGGTGAGCAGTGGCGGCAGCATGCCGGTGACGAGCTGTTCACGGGTGTCGGCGGGGAGGTCGGTCATCTCCGCGGCATCCGACGTGTAGTGGCGGAAGTAGTGGGTCGAGAGCTGCTTCGCGCGGAAGCCGGGGAGGCCAAGCTCCTTGACCTTCTCGATGCGCTCAGCCGGCGTGAGGTCGGCGAGGTGCACCGGCGGCTTGCCGCGCTTGGGGCTCGCGAACTGCAGCAGCGGGCGCCCCTCGGCATCCTTCTGCTGGGTCCATCCCTCGGTCGCCGGACGCACCTGGGCGACGCCGGTGGAACGGACGGCCCCCGAACGGGACGACGCGGGTGCCGTGGCGGGGCGCGTCTCGCGCGTGCGGGGAGTCTCGGTCATACCTCCAGGGTACGCGGTGCCGGGTGGGAAGGCCCTGGGGCCGGCGCGCCCGCATCCCTAGACTGAGCGAATGGACATCATCATCGCTGTCGGCGCGGTCATCGCAGCTGTCGTCGTCGGAGTGGTGATCATCGGCGCAGCGCTGCGGTCGATGCGCCCCCAGGCGCCCGAGCCCCACGTCTTCACCCCTTCGCCCACGATGGCCCGCTCGGTGGCCTCCACGTCGACGTCGACCGCCTCGGCGTCGCAGCTGACTCCCGCGGCGATCGCCGAGATCGACCGGCTCGTCGCGGCGGGGCACAAGATCAACGCCATCAAGCTCTACCGGCAGCACACGGGCGTGCGCCTGCAGGAGGCGAAGGATCGCATCGACCACTGGTCGGTCAGCACCACGGCCCCGCATCTCGCGGCCGTGTCGAACGCCTCGGCCGTGCACTCGTCGATCACGGCGACGCCGTCGTCGGTGCGCGGGGCGCTGCCCGCATCCGTCTCATCGGAGGTCGACCGGCTCGTGTCCGCCGACCAGAAGATCCAGGCGATCAAGCTCGTGAGGGAGCACACGGGCCTGGGACTCAAGGAGTCGAAGGACGTCGTCGAGGCCTGGCCACGACCGCGTCAGTTGTAATTACAGGTTGCGGTCGGGGAGAATGGATGCGATCCCCCACTGAAGGAGCACCGATGTCCGACCGTCTCTCCCGCGCCCGCGCCACCGGCGTCCTCGCCGTGCTCCGCGCGCCCTCCCCCGAGCTCGCGCTCGAGGCGTCCGAGGCGATCATCCGCGGCGGCGTGACCGGCATCGAGGTGACCTTCTCGACACCCGACGCTCCCGCCGTGATCCGCGAGCTGATCGCTCGCCACGGTGATGCCGCATACATCGGCGCCGGCACCGTCACCACCGCCGCGCAGGCTGCACTCGCCGCCGACGCCGGTGCGGAGTTCCTCGTGAGTCCCGGCACCCTCCCCTCGCTGACGCGCGCGATGCTCGACACCGGCCGCGTCGTGATGACCGGCGCGATGACTCCGACCGAGGTCATGGGCGCGCTCGAGCTCGGCGTGGATGTCGTCAAGATCTTCCCCGCCTCACTCGGCGGCCCCTCGTACCTCGGCGCATTGCGCGGGCCCTTCCCCGACGCCCCGCTGATGCCGACCGGCGGCGTCAGCCCCGACAACCTCGCCGAGTGGTTCCGCGTCGGTGCCGTCGCCGTCGGCGCGGGTGGCGACCTGGCGAACGGCGCCTCGCTCGCCGCCTCCGACTGGGCCGACATCGAGCAGCGCTCGGCTCGATTCGCTGCAGCGCTCGCCGCCGCTCGACGCTGATGTGATCGAACTCGCACCCCTGGCGTGGGCCGCGCTCGGCCTCGCCGCGGTCACGATCGGCATCTCGAAGACCGCGCTGCCCGGTGGCAGCATCCTGGCGATCGCCCTCTTCGCGACCGTGCTGCCCGCGCGCACGTCAACCGCCGCGATGCTCCTGCTGCTCATCGTCGGCGACGTGTTCGCGCTGATCACCTACCGTCGCCACGCGCACTGGCCGACTCTGCTGCGCCTGGCGCCTGCCGTGCTCGCGGGGCTGCTGGCGGGGTTCGCGTTCCTCGCGATCGCGGGCGACGGGATCGTCCGACGAGCGATCGGGGTGATCCTGCTCGCGATGATCGCCGTCACCCTGTGGCGCCGCTGGCGACAGAATCGGGCGGATGCGGTGGCACCCGCGCCGGGCGGCATCGTGCTCTCGGGCGTCTACGGAACGCTCGGCGGGTTCACCACGATGGTCGCGAACGCCGGCGGCCCGGTCATGTCGATGTACTTCCTCGCGACCCGCACACCGGTGCAGGTGTTCCTCGGCACCTCAGCCTGGTTCTTCGCGATCATCAACCTCGTCAAGATCCCGTTCCTCGCGGGACTCGGCCTGTTCGAGGGGCACGTGCTGCTGATGGATGCCGTGCTCGCGCCGCTCGTCGTGCTCGGCGCACTGGCCGGCATCCGGCTGGCGAAGCGCATGAACCAGGTGCTGTTCGACCGCATCGTGATCGTCCTGACGATCGCCGGCGCCGTCTACCTGCTGTTCTGAGCCGCCCGCCGGAGCAGGAGCGCCTCAGTCGAGGAAGATGTCGGGGAACAGCCGGTCGTCGGGGGTTCCCGGCACGGCGGCGTACTGCGAGAAGTCGGTGACGCCGTCGGCTTCGAGCACGTCCTCGACGATCAGCGTCTGGCCGGTGTACTCGGCCGCGGGCTTGAGCAGCACGGCGTAGGCGGCATCCGCATAGATGTCGGGCGTGCGGCTCGCGGCCATGACCTTGTCGCCGCCGAGCAGGTTCTGCACTGCGGCGGTGGCGATCGTGGTGCGCGGCCACAGGGTGTTCGCGGCGATGCCGTCACGGGCGAACTCCGACGCGAGGCCGAGGGTCACCATGGTCATGCCGAACTTGGCGAGCGTGTACCCGGTGTGCGCGCCGAGCCACTTCGGCGAGGGGTTCAGGGGCGGCGACAGCGACAGGATGTGGGGGTTCTCCGCATCCTTGAGGATCGGGATCGCCGCGCGGGACAGCATGAAGGTTCCCCGCACGTTCACGTCCTGCATGAGGTCGTACTTCTTCGCGCCGAGGTCGAGCGAGCGGGAGAGGTCGATGACGCTCGCGTTGTTGATGACGATGTCGATGCCGCCGAACTCGCCCTGCGTCTTCATCACGGCCTCGGTGATGTCGTCGTCGTCACGCACATCGCCGACGATCGGCAGCGCCTGGCCGCCGGCTGCCCGGATCTGCTCGGCCGCCGAGTGCACTGTGCCCTCGAGCTTCGGATGCGGAGTGTCGGTCTTCGCGAGCATCGCGATGTTCGCGCCGTCGGCCGCTGCACGCAGCGCGATCGCGAGGCCGATGCCGCGGCTCCCGCCGGACATGAGGATGGTCTTGCCTGCCAGTGTGCTCATCGGCCGCCTTCTCGTTTCGAATCGCGTGAATTGCTGTATCCGGGGCTCGAATCGGGTGAGTTGCCCGATTCGAACGCCGCAGGGGTCTACTTCGGTGCCATGCGGATCGCGCCGTCGAGGCGGATCGTCTCTCCGTTGAGATAGCCGTTCTCGACGATCTGCTGCACGAGGGCGGCGTACTCGTCGGGGCGTCCGAGGCGCGAGGGGAACGGCACCTGCTGGCCGAGCGAGTCCTGCGCGGCCTGCGGGAGACCCATCAGCATGGGCGTCTCCATGATGCCGGGGGCGATGGTGCAGACGCGGATGCCGTAGCGGGCGAGCTCGCGAGCGACCGGAAGGGTCATCGCGTGCACGCCGCCCTTGGATGCCGAGTACGCGGGCTGACCGATCTGACCGTCGAAGGCCGCCACGCTCGCGGTGTTCACGATCACGCCGCGGTCACCCTCATCTGTCGGCTCGTTCTTCGCGATCACGGCGGATGCCTGCGAGAGGACGTTGAAGGTGCCGACCAGGTTGATGCGCACGATGCGCTCGAAGTCGGCGAGCACCGCGGGGTTGCCGTCGCGGTCGAGCACCTTGGCCGGCGGGGCGATGCCGGCGCAGTTGACCACGATGCGCAGCGGCGCTGCCGCCTGAGCTGCGGCGACGGCCGCGGCGGCGTCATCGGCGCTCGTCACGTCGCCGCCCGCGAAGACTCCGCCGAGCTCGTCGGCGATCTCGGCTCCGGCCGAGGACGGCAGGTCGAGGATCGTGACGACGGCGCCCGCGGCGGCGAGGGTTCGTGCGGTGGCGAGGCCCAGACCGGACGCACCGCCGGTGATGAGAGCACTCGAGCCCTGGATCTGCATGCGGTTCTCCTTCGAAACGTGTGCGACTCAGTGTCAGTTTAGCTGATTCCGAGTTTCAGGCGACACGTCGGGAGTGTGGCATCCCCGACAGTGTCGATCCCGAGCCTACGCCGCGCACGCCGAAGGGGCGGAGCCGTCATGGCCCCGCCCCTTCCAGGCGACTCGCGAGATCAGACCTCGATCTGCGCGGCGATGCCCTTCAGCTTGTGCCGTGCGAGCGCGAGGTTCGCCGACGCGCTGTTGAGCACCAGGTAGATGAAGAGACCGCTTGCGCCGGTGGCGTTGAGCACGTTGATCAGGTGGTACTGCGAGCTCAGGGTGATGAGGATGTCGTCGATCTCGTCGGTGACCCCGAGATCTCTCATGGTCGCGAGCTTGGCGCGCACGACGTTCGAGTTGCCGGCCGCGGCGATCCCCAGATCGAACGAGGGGTTGCCGCCCTGCGCGAGGGCCATTCCGCTGCCGTAGTCGACGATCGCGGCGCCCGTGGCGCCCTCGATGGCCAGCAGCTGCTGCAGGGCGTCGTCAAGTGAACTCATGTTGTACTGCTCCTCTATGGTGATGCGTGCGCCGGTGTCGTCGGGCGCGGATGCGGATGCGGATGCCGGCACGGATGACTCGGCGTCCTCACTCCAGATCCACTGCACGAACTGGTCGAGATCCCGTTCACCGGACTCCTGCGACGAGATCGCCGGAGCCTTCGGCAGTCCGAACGCGGTAGCCTGAGCGGCGCCCGGACCGGGCACCTCGGATGCGGACGAGGCGGCGTCGGCATCGCTGCCGTGCCGCCGCCACCACTGCGACCGAGACGAAACGCGCACGAAGACCTCTGGGTGTCGAGTGGGATGGATGTTGCGGCCGCCGACGGCGACCGGGACTGACACTAACCGCGCATGGCCTCCGAGAACCGGGAAAATACGTGCATTCCGATATACGTTCAGACACGAGGTGAGCGACCCATGAGCATCCCATCCGCCACGACGGACATCCCGCCGATCGTGCGATCCCTGGCCGCGGGCGCCACGCTGACGCCGGTGTGGCTGAACGGCATCGGCGGGGTCACATTCCGCACCGACGACGGGCGCTACATCAAGTGGGGGCCGCACGACGCCGAGGCGAACATGCGCGATGAGGCTGAGCGGATGCGGTGGGCACGGCGCTGGATCACGGTTCCCGAGGTGATCGATCAGGGCGAGGACGCCACTCACGAGTGGCTCGTCACCGTCGCGCTGCCCGGCCGCAGTGCGGTGGACCACCGCTGGATCGACGACCCGGAGACCTCGGTGCGCGCCGTCGGCGCAGCCCTGCAGAAGATGCACGACTCGCTGCCCGTCGAGCAGTGCCCCTGGACGTGGGACCCGGCCTGGAGGATCGCGAACGCCGAAGAGCGGGGCGTCACCGTGCCCGCCGATCTGCGCGAGCCGCCGCCCGCCGACAGGCTGGTCGTGTGTCATGGCGACGCGTGCATGCCGAACACGCTGCTCGACGATGCCGGTCGACCGCTCGCACATGTCGATCTCGCCGCGCTCGGCACTGCCGACCGCTGGGCCGACATCGCCGTCGCCTCGATGAGCACCGAGTGGAACTTCGGTCCCGGCTGGGCCGACGTGCTCATCGAGGCCTACGGCATCGCCCCCGATCGGGAGCGGCTCGAGTACTACCGGCGACTCTGGAACGAGACCTGAGCCTCAGCCCTTCGACGCAGAGGCGCCCGGATCGGCATCCGCGGCGGCATCGACGTCGACGTCCTCGTGCAGAACCACCCGGATCTCGGCGATCCGTCGCCGATCGACCGCAGTGACCCGGATCGTCGCCCCAGGCACCTCGACCGAGTCGCCGACCACCGCGAGGCGCCCGAGTATCTCGGTCACGAAACCGGCGACCGTGTCCGACGCGCCTCGGGGCAGGGCGATGCCGGTGATCTCGGCGAAGTCCTGCAGATTCAGACGCCCGTCGAGAGCACCGCCGGCATCCTGCATCCGATCTTCCGTGTCGTACTCGTCGAAGATCTCGCCGACGACCTCCTCGACGAGGTCCTCGAGGGTCACGATGCCGTCGGTGCCGCCGTACTCGTCGACGACGACCGCGATCTGGTGCCCGGCCGCCCGCATGCGGGTCAGGGTCGGCAGCACGCCCGCGGTCGACGGCACGTACTCGACCGGGCGCATGAGGCCGAGCACCTCGCGCGTCGCGTCGTCGGCTGCGGCCTCGAAGAGATCGCGCACGTGCACGAAGCCCACGATGTCGTCGAGCGAAGCGTCGATCACGGGGTACCGCGAGAACGGCAGCTCCCTGACCTGCGAGATCGCCTCGGCCAGCGTCGCCGCACCGTCGAGTGCGACGACCTCCGGACGAGGCCGCATGACCTCGCTCACCTGGCGGCCACGCAGCGACAGCACGTCGTCGAGAATGCGTCGCTCATCGTCGGGGAGGCTCTGATGCGTCGCGACGATGTCGCGCAGCTCTTCCTCGCTGAGCTCGTCGGCGGCCTTGTGCGGATCGCCGCCGAGCAGGCGCACCACGGCGTTCGTCGACACCGAGAGCAGCCAGATGACGGGCCGCATGACGGTGGCGAAGCCGTCGAGCACCGGCGCGACGGCGTACGCGAACTGCGCGTTGCGCTGGATCGCGAGGCGCTTGGGCACCAGCTCGCCCAGCACGAGCGAGAGGTACGCGATCACCAGCGTCAGCAGCACGGTCGCCAGCGTCAAGGCCAGCGGCGCCGCGACGCCGAGGTTCTCGAGCAGCGGCGCGACCGACGGGGCGATCGAGGTCGCACCATATGCCGCCGACGCGAAGCCGGCGACCGTCACGCCGATCTGCACCGCCGAGAGGAAGGTGTTCGGGTTGCGAGCCAGGCTCGCGACCTTCTCACCTCGTCTGCCGCGGGCGGCGATCGCGTTGATCTGGCTCTCACGCAGCGTGACGAGCGCCATCTCGGTCGCGGCGAACACGCCGCCGACGAGGACGAAGACGAACACCAGGGCGATGTTCACCGCGAGGTCGCCCATCAGCGGGTCACCTCACGAGGTGCGGGGGTGCCCGAGGTCATTCGGGCGCCGGATCTGTCGGGGTCTGCGGACGCGTCGGAGCGGCGCGACTGGTTCACGAGTGTTCCTTCTGGGTGTGGGTGGTGCCGGTGTCGGAGGAGGAAGCGGAGGACACCGTGGAGTCGGCATCCGAGGATCCGGGGAGCGCAGCTGCGGCTTCGGTCTCGAGCGCGGTGCGCTTGTCATCGCGTCGCGTCTTCATGAGGCTCGCGATGGTGGCGACGGCGATGGTCGCGCCGATGAAGACCAGCGAGAACCAGATCGGGATCTCGGGCACCCACAGCAGCGGCTCGCCGCCGTTGATGAACGGCAGCTCGTTGACGTGCAGGGCGTGCATCACGAGCTTCACGCCGATGAAGGCGAGGATGACCGCGAGACCCTGGGCGAGGTACACCAGGCGCTGCAGCAGACCGCCGATGAGGAAGTACAGCTGACGCAGACCCATGAGGGCGAATGCGTTGGCCGTGAAGACGATGTACGCCTCTTCGGTCAGACCGTAGATCGCGGGGATCGAGTCGACCGCGAAGATCAGGTCGACGAAGCCGATCGCGATGATCACGAGGAACATCGGAGTGAAGAAGCGCTTGCCGTCGCGCTGCACGGTCAGGCGATCGCCGTTGTACTCGTCGCTCACCGGCAGGACACGGCGTACGAACCGCATGAAGCGGCCGTTGGCGGGGTCGGACTCGCCGTGCGCGAAGGCCTGTCGGTAGGCGAGGAACAGCAGCAGGGCGCCGAAGAGGTAGAAGATCCACGAGAAGTTCTCGATCAGCGTGGCGCCGAGGGCGATGAACCCACCGCGCATGATCAGCGCGATCACGATGCCGATCATCAGCACCTTCTGCTGATAGATGCGCGGCACGGCGAAGCCGGTCATCACGATCAGGAAGACGAAGAGGTTGTCGATCGACAGCGCCTTCTCGGTGAGGTACCCGGCGAAGTACTCGCCGCCGTAGGTCCAGCCGGACACGGTGCCGATGCCGACACCGAACAGCAGCGCGAGGCCGATGTAGAAGGCAGACCAGCGGGCGGACTCGCCGATGGTCGGCTCATGGGGCTTTCGCACGTGGGCGAAGAACTCGTACACGAAGAAGGCGATCGTGACGGCGATCGTGATGATCCACACGAGAGGCGTGATGTTCAAGAGGTCTCCAGAAGACGTAGGCGTGACGATGTCGACGCCAAGGTCTTCTCCATCCTCGAGAACGAGAACCGGGGACCCGGGATGCAGGGACATCCGTAATGACGAGCCGCCCGTGGTGGAGTACTCCCCTTGGGTTCACTCGATGCTAGCGAATACATCGGCATTCCAGCTATGAGAAAGCTGAGTGGATGCTGCGGGTCTGTCGTTCGTGCGCCTCAGGCGGTCGGACCGAGGATGAAGTTCCACGCACCGGTGAGCACAGCCACGACGATCGCCACCACCGGGATCACCGCCGCGATGACGACCAGCACCGTGTCCCGCCGATCCCACCTCGACTCCCTCGCCCACGAGCGGGGCGCTGTGCCGCCGAAGCCGCGGGCCTCCATCGCGGTGGCCAGGGAGGATCCGCGTCGGATGGCCAGCACGAACAGCGCGAAGGCCATGCCGAGAGCTCGGCGAACCCGCCCTTCGTCGGCGACGCCGCGAGCCCTCCGCGCGAGTGCCAATGCGCGCCAGTCATCGGCGAGCAGGCCCAGCATCCGCATGCCCGCGAGCGCGCCGACGACGAACCGCGCCGGCAGCTTCACCCGTTGAGCCAGATCGTCGGCGAGATCGGTGGGATCGACCGTGACGAAGAGCACCACGGCCGGCAGCCCGATCGCGAGAACGCGCACGGCGGTCGCTGCGGCGAGGGCGAGCGACCCGTCGCTGACGCGCATGACCAGCCACTCGAAGTGCACCGTTCCGCTGGTCGCGCCGTAGAGCGCGATGGTGACCGCGCTCAGCGGCGCTGCGATCCACAGCACGGCGGTGCGGGTCCAGAACTCCTTGGCCCGCAGGCCGGCGAGAAGGAGCAGCGGGATCTCGAGCAGCAGGGCGACGGATGCCGAGACGACGTCGATCGTCAGCACGAGCGGCAGCGCGATCAGCAGCGCCGCGGCGAGCTTCGCGAGGGCTGAGCGAGGGGCGATCGGCCCCGGTCTTTCGATGCGGGCGGTCAGCGGATCGATCATCGGCCGACCTCCAGGCGCCGCGCATGCAGGGCATCCAGCACGGCCTCGTCATGGCTGATCGCCACGATCGCCGTGCCCTCGTCACGCAGGCGTGCGATCAGGCCGACGAGTTCGGCCCAGGTCGTGGCGTCCTGCCCGAAGGTGGGTTCGTCGAGCACCAGCATCCGCGGCCGGGTGGCGAGGGCCGCGGCGACCGTGAGCCGCCGCTTCTCCCCGCCGGACAGCGTGTACGGGTTGGCTCCGGAGAGCGAGGTGAGCCGCAGTCGTTCGAGGAGGTCGTCGACACGAGCGGTGATCTGGGGCTCGGAGAGCTTCAGAGCCCGAGGGCCGACAGACAGCTCGTCGCGCACGGTCTTCGCGAGCAGCTGGTGCTCGGGAGTCTGCATGACCGATGCGATGCGGGTGAGCAGCGCGCGCGACGACCAGCGGATGGGGTCGGGCTTCTCTCCGGCGGCGAGCGCGGGCAGAGCCGCGACCCGGCCGTCCTCGGCGGGGATGAGCCCTGCGAGCGTGAGTCCGAGCGTCGACTTTCCTGCGCCGTTCGCGCCGGTGACGCCGAGCACCTCGCGCGCGCGAACCTCGACATCGAACGGCCCGGCGACCGCGAGCCCCCGTCGCCGAGCGACCGTGAGGCCGCGCGCTTCGAGGAGGGTCTCCCCCGGCTGGTGCGCCGGCGCAGGCGGAACGGCGGGCGGGTGGCCGGGAACCCACACACCGGATGCCGCGAGCTCGGCCCCTCGCGCGCCGAGCACCTGCTCAGGGCTCCCGTCGGCGAGGACGACGGTGCCCTCCGGCTCGGCGCCGAGCACGATCACCCGCGTGACGAGCGGCAGCCAGACGTCGATGCGATGCTCGATCACCACGAGGGTGGCGCCCGTGGCGTCGAGGGCGGCGGCGACGGCATCCCGCACGTCCTGCACTCCCTCGGGGTCGAGGTTCGCGGTCGGCTCGTCGAGCAGGATCGCGCCCGGTCGCATCGCCAGCACACCGGCGAGCGCGAGACGTTGCTTCTGACCGCCCGACAGCGCGGCCGTCGATCGATCGAGTGCGACATCGAGCTCGACGGCGTCCAGCGCCGCGCGCACCCGCTGCCAGATCTCCTCGCGGGGGACGCCGAGGTTCTCGCAGCCGAATGCCACGTCGTCGCCGACCCTCGCGAGGATCGTCTGCGTGTCGGGGTCCTGCAGCACCATGCCGACTCGACCACGCGCCTGGATGGGCGGCACGCCGTCGACGAGCAGCCCTCCGTGCGTCTCGCCCTCGTCCGCCCCTCCGAGCACCCCGCCGAACCCCTGCAGCAGGGTCGACTTGCCCGAGCCGGAGGCCCCCAGCAGCAGCACCCGCTCGCCCGGTTCGATGCGCAGGTCGACGTCGCGCACCGCCCACCGCAGTCGCGTCGCGTACCGCCACCCCCAGCCGTGGGCTTCGAGGGTGGCGGGCGTCGTGCGCGAGCTCACACCCGTGCGGTGACCTCGCGGCCGGCGGCGAACCGGCTGAGGGCTCCCGTCGCCGCGAGTCCTCGGGCGATCAGCCACGCGCCGAGTCCGGCGATCACCGCACCCGAGATGGTGGTCGAGACGATGTAGATGGTCGTGAAGAGCGTGTCTGCTCCGGCGTACCAGAGGATGCGGTCGTTGATGCCGCACGCGAGTCCCGCTCCGGCACCCGCCAGCATCGCGACGGGCAGACGCCAGACGCCGTAGAGGAACACGAGGAAGATCAGTTCGGCACCGAGACCCTGCACGAGGCCCGAGACGATGGTCAGCGGACCCCAGGCGTTGCCGACGAGGGCCGAGATGATCGCGGCGACCAGCTCGGTGTAGAGCGCGGCGCCCGGCTTGCGGATGATCAGCGCGCCCAGCACACCGGCGATGAGCCAGGGGCCGGCGAGCAGGCCCTGCACGCCGGGGAGCAGCGGCTTCAGGATGCTGCTGGGCACCTCGTAGCCGACGTTCCAGAGCAGGAAGATCAGCGCGCACGCGACGGCGATGACGCTGGCGACGACGATGTCGACGACCCGCCAGCGCCAGAGCTCAGGGCGACCGAGGCCCTTCGAGGCGCGCGAGACGGCTGCGGATTCCGTGGTGGATCCGGACGTGGATGTACTCATCAGTGACTCCTCCCTGCGCTGGCATTACCCAGATCAGGTTCGACGGTCGAAGCGCGATTCGCTCCCTCTCAGCCCGGCTCGCCGGACTCCCGTGGTTGTTCTGACGATCTTACCCAGTGACGACACTCACGTCTGCTCCTGTTGCAGCGACACTGATCCCTGCGCGAGTTCGGTACCGTGAGGGGGTGACCGCTCCTGACTCCGCCGAGGCCACCGCCTCCGCCGTTCCTGCGGGCGATGCGTCGACGCCCGATGCGACAGCGCCTCATGCGTCAGCGCCTGCCGGTGCCGCGGCTGACTCGTCGGAGCCCGCCGGTTCGACTGCGGCGCTTCCTGATGCCGACGTCTCGTCGGCCGGCACGACGGATGCGGCACCCAGATCAGATGCTGACGACGCCCCCGGACTCATCGCTCTCGAGGCGGCTCTCGAGACTCCCGAGACGACTCCCCACGCCCAGTGGGCAGAGGGCGCCAGCGGTGGGACGCCCCTGACGTGGGTCGACGCGGTCGAAGTGGCGCGGCACCCGGCAACGGAGGCGCTCGATGACACGCCTCCCGCCGCGAGCGGCGGCGCACTTCTGACCGGAGCGCATCTGCGCCCGGCGATCACCCGCCCCGGCGTGCTGGTCCCGCTCGGCGTTCTCGTCGGATTGCTCGGCACCTATGTCGGGTCGGCCATGCTGTGGCCGTTGCACGAGGTGGCGCCGACCGTGCAGGCAGTGGAGCTCTCCACGGTCGCCGCGCCCGCAGCCGCCATCACCTGGCCCACCCAGGGAAGCGCCGCCGTGGGAATCGGCGGCATCGGCACGACGTCGTCATCGCTCGATGCGGCGGCGATCGCGAGCGTCACCAAAGTGGTCTCGAGTCTGATGGTGCTCGATCGGATGCCTCTCGCCGTGGGCGAGCAGGGCCCGGAGTTCTCGTTCACGCGGGCGGACAACCTGGCGTACTGGGACTACCGCCGCTCCGATCAGTCGGCGCTCGACGTGCCCGTGGGCGGCACTCTCACCGAGTTCCAGCTCCTGCAGGGAACGCTGCTCGGTTCGGCGAACAACTACATCGACCGTCTCTCTCAGGAGATCTGGGGCTCCCCCTCGGCGTTCACCGCTGCGGCGGAGGTGTGGCTGCGCGACCGTGGCCTCGACAGCATCACGATCGTGACCCCATCGGGGTTCGACGCCCGCAACACGGCCACGCCTGAGTCGCTCGTCGCGCTGGCCGAACTGGCGATGCAGAACCCCGTGTTCGCCGGCATCGTCGGCACTCCGTCTGTCGATCTTCCGGGCGCCGGCACAGTGGTGAACACGAACGGGATGCTGGCGGATCCTGGCGTGGTCGGAGTCAAGACCGGCACGCTCGGCGACAGTTGGAACCTGTTGACCGCGAAGGTCATCACAATCGACGACACGACCGTGCACCTCTATGCGTCCGTTCTCGGGCAGGCCGACGATGAGCAGCGCCTCGCCCAGACCCGTTCGCTGTTCTCGCAGGTCGAGACGGCATTGGAGCAGCAGGCCCCCGCTGTCGCGGCCGGCACGGTCGTCGGCACGGTCACGACGCCGTGGGGCGCGACCGCCGATGTGGTGACGGATGCCGATGCCGGCATCGTGCTGTGGAACGGCGCGATGGCCGAGGCTTCGACGGACTTCTCCCTGGGCGACAACCGCGAGTCGGGCGACGAGGTCGGCACGTTGACGAGCTCAGGACCGTTGAACACGGTGACGACGTCGCTGTCGCTCGCCGATGACGTCGATGCCCCGAGCCCGTGGTGGCGCCTGACCCATCCACTCGAGCTCCTCGGCATCACCGAAGCTCAGCGCTGACGACAGCAGAATGCCCCGCCCCCGGATGAACGGGAGTCGGGGCATTCTGCTTCTCGGACGGCGTGCGGATCGACCGTCGTGCGGATCGGCCGTCGTGCGGATCAGCCCTTCTGGCCCCCGTCGTCCGAGCGTTCGACGACGGACTGTGCCGCAGCGGCTTCGGCGGCAGGAACCTGCGCCCCCACCGAGACCCCGACCTGTGCCGCCGCCGCAGCTTCTTCGGCGTCGCCGCTGACGACGACAGGGGTCGAACCCGTGAGTGCGTCCTCTGCGTCGATGTCGGTGGCCGCCTGCTCGAACTGCGACTGGTAGAGGCGCCAGTACGCGCCCTGCGCCGTGATGAGCTCGTCGTGCGTGCCCTTCTCGACGATGTCGCCGTGTTCCATCACGAGGATGAGGTCGGCGTCGCGGATCGTCGACAGTCGGTGAGCGATCACGAACGAGGTGCGTCCCTGTCGCAACGCCGCCATCGCGTGCTGCAGCAGCACCTCGGTGCGGGTGTCGACCGCCGACGTCGCCTCGTCGAGGATCAGGATCGACGGCTGAGCGACGAACGCTCGCGCGATCGTGATCAGCTGACGCTCACCCGCCGAGACGTTCGACGCGTCCTCGTCGAGCACCGTGTCGTAGCCCTCGGGGAGCGAGCGCACGAAGCGATCGACATACGTCGCCTTCGCCGCCTCGAGAACCTCGTCGTCGGTCGCCGTGGAGCGTCCGTATCGGATGTTCTCGCGAATGCTGCCGGCGAACAGCCACGGGTCCTGCAGCACCATGCCGGTGCGTGAGCGCAGCTGCTCGCGCGTGACCTCGGAGATGTCCTGACCGTCGAGCAGGATCCGCCCGCCGTTCAGTTCGTAGAACCGCATGATCAGGTTGACGAGCGTCGTCTTGCCCGCTCCGGTCGGACCGACGATCGCGACCGTCTGACCGGGCTCGACCCGGAAAGAGAGGTCTCTGATGAGCGGACGCTCGGGCGTGTACGAGAACGCGACGTTCTCGAACTCCACGACGCCCTTGCCGTCGGCGAGCTTCGGAGCATCTGCGGCGTCGGCCTCCTGCTCTTCGGTGTCGAGCAGCTCGAACACCCGCTCGGCCGACGCCGTTCCCGACTGCACGACCGCGGCCATTCCACCGAGCTCCGACAGCGGCTGCGTGAACTGCTGCGAGTACTGGATGAACGCCTGCACGTCTCCGAGACGCAGCTGCCCGCTCGCGACCATGAGACCGCCGAGCACGGCGATGCCCACATAGGTGAGACTGCCGACGAAGGTCATCGCCGGCATGATGATGCCGGAGAGGAACTGCGCCTTGAAGCTCGCCTGGAACAGCTCCTCGTTCTCGTCCTTGAACTTCTCCAGCGCATCCTGCTCGCGACCGAAGACCTTGACCAGCGCGTGGCCGGAGAAAGCCTCCTCGACGCGGGCGTTCAGGCGACCGACCTTGCGCCACTGGGTGCCGAAGGCCTTCTGCGACCGAGGGCCGATGACACCGAAGATCACACCCATGAGCGGGAGCGCGACCAGCGCGACGAGCGCGAGCTGCCACGAGATCGAGAACATCAGCACGAGCACTCCCACAACGGTGAGAACGGCCGTGATCGCACCGGACAGCGACTGCTGCATGGTCTGCGTGATGTTGTCGATGTCGTTGGTCACACGGGAGATCAGGTCTCCGCGCTGCACTTTGTCGAAGTACGACAGGGGCAGGCGGTTGATCTTCGCCTCGACCGCTTCGCGAAGGCGCCACATGGTGCGGACCATGATGACGTTGATCACGTAGCCCTGGAGCCAGCTGAGGAAGGCGGCGGTGATGTAGATCGCCAGCACGGCGATGATGACCCAGCGCAGCGCGTCGAAGTCGACTCCGTCACCGACCCTGAAGCTGCCGAGAGCCTCGACCTGGTTGGCGAAGTCGTCCTGCCCGCCCTGACGGAGCGCGGCGACGACATCGTCCTGCGGGGTGCCGGCGGGGAATCCGGGGAAGTCCCCGTTCGCCTGCGCGAGCTGCACCGAGATGAAGCCCTTGTAGATGAGGTTCGTGGCCTCGCCGAGCACCTTCGGCGCGGCGACCGTCAGCACGACGCCGACGGCGCCGGCGATCGACACGAGGATGAACCACACGGCCGACGGCTTGAGCAGCCCGATCATCCGACCGAAGCTCTTGCCGAAGTTGTCGGCCTTGCCGGGTGCGACGCTGTCCCAGCCGCCGCCGTCCTGGCGCGCCTTCTCGGCGAGCTCGGCTTCGTACTTCTCTTCTTCGGTCATCTCGGGCTCGACCGCAGTGGTCGCGGCCGTCGCCTTGGCTGCACGGCCGCGGCGGGTCTGGGGCGTGTTCTGCTCGCTCATGCGTCCACCCCCAGCTGCGATTCGACGATCTCTCGGTACGTGGTGCTCGTCTCGAGGAGCTCCTCGTGCGTGCCGACGCCGACCATGGTGCCCCCTTCGAGCACGACGATGCGGTTCGCATCGGTGATGGACGAGACGCGCTGCGCGACCACGATCTTGGTCACGTGCGGCAGCTCACGCCATAGCGCCTGCCTCAATCGGGCGTCGGTGGTGAGGTCGAGAGCCGAGAACGAGTCGTCGAACACCAGGATCTGCGGCTGACGCACGATCGCGCGGGCGATCGCCAGACGCTGACGCTGTCCGCCCGAGACGTTCGTGCCGCCCTGCGTGATGCGCGATTCGAGGCCCTGCGGCATCTCCTCGACGAAGTCGCGGCCCTGTGCGATCTCGAGGGCATGCCAGAGCTCTTCGTCGGTCGCGTCCTCTCTGCCGTAGCGGAGGTTCGACGCCACCGTGCCGGTGAAGAGGAACGGGCGCTGCGGAACGAGACCGATCGTCGCCCACAGCGATTCGACATCCGCCTCGCGGACATCCGTGCCGCCGACGAGGACGGCTCCGCCCGAGACGTCGAAGAGTCGCGGGATCAACGACACGAGTGTCGTCTTGCCCGCACCGGTCGACCCCACGATCGCGACGGTCTCGCCGGGCTCTGCAGCGAAGCTGATGCCCTTGAGCACGGGAGAGTCGGCCCCGGGGTAGGTGAACTCGACGTCGTCGAAGGCGACCGAGCCAGGCGTCGGGAAGTCGGTGACGCCGTTCGCCGGACGCTCCATGCTCGACTGCGTGTCGAGGACCTCGCCGATGCGCTCGGCCGAGACCGCGGCGCGCGGGATCATGATCGCCATGAAGCTGGCCATGATGACGCCGCCCATGATCTGACCGATGTACTGCATGAACGCGAAGATCGTGCCGACCTGCACCGTGCCGCTGTTGACCTCGATGCCGCCGAACCACACGACTGCCACGATCGTGACGTTGAGGATCAGCATGAACAGCGGGAACAGCAGCACGAACAGCGAGCCGACCTTGCGGCCGACCACCATGATGTCGGTGTTGGCTCCGCGGAAGCGCTCTTCTTCGATGCTCTCCCGGACGAAGGCCCGCACGACGCGCACACCTGTGAGCTGCTCGCGCAGCACGCGGTTCACGGTGTCGAGCTTGCCCTGGTAGCTGCGGAACAGCGGAACCATGCGGCTGACGACGAGCCCGGCGACGATCAGCAGCAGCGGCACGGACACGGCGATGAGCCAGCTCAGACCGATGTTCGTCTGCACGGCGAAGATGATGCCGCCGATCGCGAGCAGCGGCGCGGTGACGAGCATGGTGGCGCCCATCATCGCGAGCATCTGCACCTGCTGCACGTCGTTCGTGTTGCGCGTGATGAGGGAGCCTGCACCGAACTGCGACACCTCGCGCTCGGAGAATCCGCTGACCTTGGCGAAGACGTCGGCGCGGATGTCGCGGCCCGCACCCATGGACGCGCGGGCGGCGAAGTAGGTGGCGATGACCGAGGCGATGATCTGCCCGAGCGAGACGGCGAGCATGAAGAGACCGGTGCGCCAGATGTAGTCGGTGTCCGACTGGGCGACGCCCTTGTTGATGATGTCTTCGTTCAGGCGCGGGAGGTAGAGGGTGGCGAGCGCGCTGGCGAACTGGAACACCAGGACGGCCGCGAGCAGCCATTTATAGCGGGCGAGATAACGGAGGAGGATTTTTCCCAGCACAGGCGGACTTTCTAGGAAGGATGAATCGGCGGATCTCCCGACGGGCGGACGCAGGCCGACGATCGCGCACAAGCAAGAGTGGCATGAACTTCGGACATTCGTATCCCCCGATGGGCGGACCTTCGCTGACAGCGAACCATTTGGCCCGCGGCCAGCGGTTTATGCACCGCGGCGAACAACCGCAGATATATCGAAATACCTCAGAAGAGCGAGCGTTCGGGCACGAAATCCCGAGCATCGGCACCGGCATCCGACGGGAGCTCGGCGATGGTCGCCGGGTTCCACTTCGGATTGCGGTCCTTGTCGACGACCTGCGCGCGGATGCCCTCGACCAGATCGGGATGCTGCGTCACGAACCACATCACGCGGCGGTACTCGCCCTCGAGAGCGGCGCGCAGGTTCGGGAGTCGACGTGCCTCCCTGACGGCGTCGAGGGTGACGGCGAGTCCGGTCGGTGCCAGGCTCTCGAGCAGGTCCGCGGTCGCCGCGGCATCCGCAGCCTCCTCGGAACGGAGCCGCGACACGGTCTCCGCGATCGTGTCGGACGAGAACGCGCGGTCGATCCATTCGCGTGACGCCGGGAGCGCAGACGGCTCGGGGGTCTCGTCGAACAGCAGCACGATCTCGGCCGGCCCGGTCGGGTCGGCACGATAGGCCAGCGCCTCGCGCAGCGCATCCAGCCGGTCGGACGGCACGAAGTGGTCGGCGAAGCCGAGCAGCACCGCATCCGCTCCGTTCATCGTCGAGCCCGTGAGTCCGAAGTACTCCCCGAATCGCCCTGGCATCCGCCCCAGCAGCCACGTGCCGCCGACGTCGGGGGTGAATCCGATGCGCGTCTCGGGCATCGCCAGCCGGGAACGCTCGGTGACGATGCGGATGGCCGCGTGACCCGACAGGCCGACGCCGCCGCCCATCGTGATGCCGTCGGCGATGGAGACGATGGGCTTCGGGTACTCGGCGATCATCGCGTTCAACGCGTACTCGGCGCGGAAGAACTCGGCGGTCTCCTCAGTGCGTCCGGCCACGATCTGCCCATGCAGTGCGCGAACGTCTCCCCCCGCGCACATGCCTCGCTCGCCCGCGCCGTCGATGACGACGATCTGCACATCGGTGTCGTCCCGCCAACGCTCGAGGGCCTCGGTGAGCTGCTGGATCATCCCGGGGTCGAGCGCGTTGATCGCTTCCGACCGGTTCAGGGTCAGCCTGCCGAGGGCCCCTTCGGTGCGGACGAGGACCCGGGAAGCAGCGCTGGATTCGGTCACGGGTGCCAGGCTACCCGCTCGACGGACCCTTGCATCCGGCCGCGTTCGTAGGGTAAATGCACGATCCTGCGGCTTTTCCGGCAGGATAGACAGAACTGCCCACTGCAACGAGAGGTCGCAGATGCCCGACGGACAGGTGCTCGAGTTCACGCACGTCACGAAGCGCTTCAACGACGTGACGGCGGTGTCCGACTTCTCCGCGCGAGTCGAGCCCGGTGTCGTGACCGCTTTCCTCGGCCCGAACGGCGCCGGCAAGACCACCACCCTGCGCATCCTCCTCGGCCAGGTGCGCGCCACGAGCGGCACCGCCACGATCGGCGGAGTCTCGCATGCAGAGCTGCGTCACCCGCTGCGCACGATCGGTTCCGTCCTGGAGGAGACCGCGTATCGGCCCCGCCGCTCGGCCTCACGCCAGCTGACGATCGCTGCCAAGGCCAACGGCATCCCGCTCTCGCGTGTCGACGAGGTCCTCTCGCTGGTCGGTCTCGAGCACGAGGCCGAAGGTCGCATCGGCAGCTTCTCGCTCGGAATGCGTCAGCGGCTGAGCGTGGCACACGCGCTGCTCGGCGACCCCGGCGCTCTGGTCTTCGACGAGCCGGCCAACGGCCTCGACCCTGAGGGCATCCGCTGGATCCGCCTCCTTCTGCGTCGCCTCGCCGACGAGGGCCGCACGGTTCTCGTCTCCTCGCACGTGCTGAGCGAGATCGAACAGGTCGCAGACCACGTGCTCGTGCTCTCGAAGGGCCAGCTCGTTCTCTCGAGCGGCATCGAGACGCTCGCCGACCCTTCTGCCGGTTCTGTCGTGGTCGACGCGGCGGATCGTGCCGCACTGAAGTCCGCGCTCTCGGCGGCCGGCCTCGAGGTCGAGGTGCTCCGATCGGGTCTCACGGTTCGCGGCAGCAACGCGGGAGCCGTCGGCGCCATCGCGGCATCGGCCGGCATCGCCCTCGCCACCCTGGTGCAGCGCGGCCCCACTCTCGAGGACGTCTTCATCGAGCTCGTCCGCGGCGGCAGGCTCGCGCCGCAGGCCATCACCGCCGCGCCGGTCGATTCCGCAGCGCCGGTCGCGGATGTCGGAGCGCCTGTCGTCGATTCCGCCGCGCCATCCGAGTCGTCGGACGTGGCCGACTCCGACCACGCCGATTCCGAGACCCTGCAGGCTCTGGATGTCGCGGGGTCCGATGTGTCCGAGTCCGATGCAGCTGCGACCGATGCGGATGCGTCGGTTCTCTCCGAATCCGATGCGGACGCGGCCGACGCCGCCCGCGCAGAGGCCGACGCGGCGGATGCCGAGGCCGACGACGCGGCTGATGCGGCGGATGCGGCTCGTGACGTCGAGTACGCCGCGGCGGAGCTCCGCTATGCGGCCGATGCCTCGGATGCGAACGACGCGGAAGATGCGGCCGACGTCGCGTCGGAGGCCGCGCATGCGGGCCGCGAGGACGCCCACGGCGATGATGACCCGGCAGGTGGATCGACCGAGCCGCAGACGCCCGCGGACACCGAAGCGGCGAACGCCCAGCCGTCGTTCGACGACATCCTCTTCGGCACCGCCCCGGCCGACGCGCCGGACGCTCACGCCGACGACACCGACGCCCGCGTCAGCGACGACACCGACGGTCACGTCCCTGACGCGACAGACCCGACTGCGAACGAAGACGGCACCGGCGAGCACTCCGGAGTCGAGTTCTTCGCCGAGGCACACGAGTCCGACGAGTCCGACGAGTCGTCGGACGACGCGTCGGCTGAAGCGTCTGGCGACGACGACCCTCGTTCGGCTGCCGTCACCTCGATGCTCGCCGCCGCTGCTCGCGCGTACTACGAGGACGAGCCCAAGGACTACCCGCTCGGAGAAGTCGACGTCTCAGCAGAGGCGGAGACAGAGGCGGATGCCGCTCACGAGGCGAACGATGGTCGCGATGGCGAGCACCACGAGGACGCGCACCACGAGCACCACGAGGGCGACCACCACGAGCAGCACGAGGGCCAGCACCACGAGCACCACGAGGGCGAGCACGACCGCTCCTGAGGTCACCCCTCGAGGGCACCGACGCGAACGACCTCCGCGCCGTGAGGCTGAGGAGGGCGTTCGCTCGTTCTCGGATCCCTCAGGCGGGCCGTGGGCGGATCACCGGACGGCGACTCCCCTTCGACACCGGCGTGGGCGATGTGGCCACGATCTCCTCGACGTCTGCCGGTTCATCCGACACGTCGAGTCGGAGCGCCTGGGTCAGAGCGAGGCCGTGCCTCGTCGTGAGGATCAGTCGTCGGTACTGCTCGTCACCGGAGAGGTCGATGACGACGCTGGGACGTCGGCGGCGGATGAGGACGAAGTCGACGCTGCCCGCAGCCTTCCACGTTCCGGCGGCGAGCACCCCGGGGATGTGCGTTCCCGGATTCGGCACGCCACGCAACCAGGTCCATGCGTCGTCGATCAGCTGGACCTTGGTGATGGTGTCGCGCACGAGCCTCACATTGTCGCGGTGGAAGCTCGCCGCACGTTCGATCGGCGAGAGCACGATCTCGAGTTGCGTCTGGTCCAGCAGCAACGTCACCATACGTCCAGTCTGCCAGCGGCACCCTTCCAGATGTCTGTGTCTTGTTCACAGGAAGGCAACGATCCGTTGTCGGTTCCCACGATTCCACCTTCTTCCATTCCGATGTTCTGCTCGACCTTCGAACAAATCTACTAGAGTCGGAGCATGACATCCGCCACCGATTCCGACCTCGAGCAACGCGCTGAGCTGCTCGACTCGTGGGTCGAGAAGCGGCGACAGATCGCACGCCTCGAAGCCGAGGCGTCCGATCTTCTTGCCGAGCGGATGCGCCTGAGCCGGTCTGACTCCGACGAGAACCCGTTCCACCGCGACGCCATCCACAGGTCGATGATCGCGGAGTACTCCGCGGCGGGCCGCCTCACTCAGGGCAGCGTCGAATACGCGTTCACCGATGCCGGCTTTCTCGCCGCCAGCCACCCCGGTGTGCGTTCGGCTTTCAGGGCCGGCCGCATCACGGCGGCGCATGTCCGCGAGATCGTGCGGGCCGCAGGAGTGGTCCGGGAGGCGGTCAACAACGGGCGAGCGGATGCCGATGTGCTGCCGCTGTACGACACGGTCGCGGTCATCGTGGCCGAGCGGGAGACCCCTGCACGAACACGAGCGCACCTGCGCGAGCTGGCCGCCGTCCTGGCAGGCTCCACGGTCGCCGAGCGCCATGCGCGCTCGAAGTCGGAGCGCACAGTCACCGTACGCCCGGCAGGAGACGGTCTGTGTGCGCTGACAGTCGTGCTCCCCGAGCATCTCGCGACGGCGGTCCTCGACCGGCTCACCCGACTCGCGCACGTCGTCATCGCCGGGCGGAACGACCGTGAGCCGACGCTCGATCCGATGGACGACGGCGAGAATCCGATCTATCCGGACGACATCGCGCAAGACGACCCGTCGCGTGACGATTACGCGATCTTCGGCGACGGGACTTTCACAACCGATCCGACCGGCCCCACGGTCGAACACATCCCGTCCGACACCCGCACGATCGATCAGGTGCGGGTAGATCTGCTGATCGACCTCCTGCTCGCCTCCGATCCGAGCGCGGCAAACGGCTCAGGACTCGACAACATCCAGGGGCGCATCCAAGTCACAGTCGCCGCGACCACGCTCGCGGGGTGCGACCATCGCCCCGCGCAGCTCGACGGACACGGGCCGCTGCACCCCGATATCGCCCGCGATCTCGCGGGCCGCAACGGCGGATGGTCCCGGTTGTTCCTCGATCCGACCGGACTTGTCGTCGAGACCGACACCTACCGGCCGACAGAACCCATGCGGCGGTTCCTCCGTGCGCGAGATCAACACTGCCGATTCCCCGGCTGCAGGATGCCGGCGCATCGATGCCAGATCGATCACACTTTCGATCATGCCAAGGGCGGGCGGACGGAGATCCACAACCTCGCCCATCTGTGCGCGCGGCACCACTCTCTCAAGCATCCAGACGTCGCTGACGACCATCGTTGGACGGCGCAGCAGCTTCCCGACGGCACGATCGACTGGTTCAGCCCACTCGGCCGCACCTATCGGGACTCACCGTCACGACGAGTCATGTTCGTCTGACGTTGATCACGCCGTAGTCCGTCGAATCTCGAGCGGCACACACGACTCAGTCGACGCAGACGCGCCTCACGCGATACACACACGCTTCGCGCGACGCGCACGTGCCTCACGCAAAGCACTCACGCCCGGCATGAGGCGGGATCGTGCAGCTTACGCCTGTGCGCGGGCAGCAGCCTCGGCCGCGATCGGGAGCGCCGCTTCGATGCGCTGAAGCTCTTCCTCGCCGTGCGCGGCTGTCAGGAACCAGGCCTCGAACACGCTCGGAGGCAGCGCGACGCCCTGCTCGCGCATCGCGTGGAAGAACGGCGCGTACCGGAACGACTCCTGGGCCTGGGCCTCGGCATAGTTGCGAGGCGCTGAAGCGCGGAACGAAGCGCTGAAGAGGTTTCCCGCGTGCGCGACGGCGTGGGTGGCACCTGCGTCCGCGAGAGCGGCGTCCAGGGCGCCAGAGACCCTGGCTGCGGCGGCGTCGACGGTCGCATAGACCTCAGGGGTCGCGAGCCTCAGAGTCGCCAGGCCGGCGGCGACCGACAGCGGGTTGCCCGAGAGCGTGCCAGCCTGGTAGACCGGGCCGAGAGGTGCCAGCAGGTCCATGACCTCAGCGCGTCCACCGAGAGCGGCCAGGGGCATTCCTCCGCCGACGACCTTGCCGAACGTGAAGATGTCGGGCAGGTAGTCCTCGCCGGCCGCGGCCTGGAGCCCCCAGAAGCCTGCGGGGTGCACGCGGAAGCCCGTCAGCACCTCATCGAGGATCAACAGCGCGCCATGAGCGTGTGCGGTCTCGGCCAGCAGCCGGTTGAACCCTGGCAGCGGCGGAACCACACCCATGTTCGCGGCTGCGGCCTCGACGATCACCGCGGCGATGCGCGGACCGTGCTCGGCGAAGACGGCCTCGAGCGCGCCCGGGTCGTTGTAGTCGATCACGAGGGTCTGTGCGGCGATCGGCGCGGGCACCCCCGCGGAGCCGGGCAGAGCGAGAGTCGCGACGCCGGAACCGGCCGCGGCGAGGAGACCGTCGGAGTGACCGTGGTAGTGGCCGGCGAACTTGACCAGCAGGTCGCGCCCGGTGGCACCGCGGGCAAGGCGGATCGCGGTCATCGTCGCTTCTGTGCCGGTCGAGACGAGCCGCACTCGCTCGATGGGCCGGGTCTCCCCGAACCGCACACGATCTGCGATCAGCTGAGCGAGTTCGACCTCGCCCTCGGTCGGGGCGCCGAACGAGAGTCCTCGAGTCGCCGCCTTCTGCACGGCGGCGACGACCTCAGGCTGCGCATGGCCGAGCAGGGCCGGACCCCACGACGCGACGAGGTCGACGTACTCGTTGCCTGCGGCATCGGTCACCGTCGCACCCGCGGCCGACGCGAGGAAGCGCGGCGTGCCTCCGACCGAACCGTATGCGCGCACGGGCGAGTTCACACCACCGGGGATCACCGTGCGGGCAGCGGAGAACAGGTCATCATTGCGGTCGGTCACAGCACACTCCTCAGCGATGCACGGAGCTCTCCCGGCATCCCCTCCAGGCTAGTCCGCAGAGCTGAGGGAGGGACTCAGACGACCTCGTCGAGTCGACGGACCGCTATCAAGGGCGTAGCCAGCGAGCGGCTTCTGTCGCCCAGTACGTCAGGACGACATCTGCGCCAGCGCGGCGGATCGACAGCAGCGACTCGAGGATCGACGCGCGGCGATCGATCCAGCCGTTCGCGGCAGCGGCCTCGATCATCGCGTACTCGCCGGACACCTGATATGCCCACACCGGAATGTGCACGGTGTCTCGCACCTCACGCAGCACGTCGAGGAAGGCCATGGCGGGCTTCACCATGACGATGTCCGCGCCCTCCTCCTCGTCGACGACAGCCTCTCGCACGCCCTCGCGGCGGTTGCCGGGGTCGAGCTGGTACGTGCGACGGTCGCCCTTCAGCTGCGAATCCACGGCCTCACGGAACGGACCGTAGAACGCGCTCGCATACTTCGCGGCGTAGGCGAGAAGCAGGGTGTCGGTGAAGCCCTCGGAATCGAGCGCCTCGCGGATGACGGCGACCTGGCCGTCCATCATTCCCGAGAGGCCGAGCAGCTGAGAGCCCGCCCTGGCCTGAGCCAGGGCCATCGACGCGTAGCGTTCGAGCGTCGCGTCGTTGTCGACGGTGCCGTCAGGCGCGAGCACGCCGCAGTGCCCGTGGTCGGTGAACTCGTCGAGGCACAGGTCGGTCTGCACCACGAGGGCGTCCCCGACCTCGGCCGCGAGCACCTCGGTGGCGACGTTCAGGATGCCTTTGGGATCGTCGGCACCCGAGCCCTGCGCGTCTCTGACTGCGGGGACTCCGAACAGCATCACACCGCCGACACCCGCCTCGGCGGCCTCGGTGGCGGCGGCACGCAGAGAATCGAGCGAATGCTGCGCGACTCCGGGCATCGACCCGATGGGGGCGGCCTCAGTGAGTCCCTCACGGACGAACAGCGGGAGCACCAGCTGCCGCGGCTCAAGGGAGGTCTCACGCACCAGACCCCTGACGGCAGGGGACTGCCGCAGTCGGCGCAGTCGGACGTCGGGGAAGCTCACGGCGCCAGCTCGTCCGCCGCGTGCGGGAGGGTGTAGCTCGACACGGCATCGATGAGCGCGTCGACCGTCTGACGATCGGCGACGACCGTGATCGGAAGACCTGCCTTGTCGGCATCCTTCGCAGTCCGCGGACCGATCGCAGCCAGCAGCGTCTCATCCGGGATCAGCGGGAACTGCTCGCGCACCTGCTCGGCGACCGAACCGCTCGTGATCAGGATCGCGTTGATGCGTCCGTTCTCGACGTCGCGCTTGATGCGGTCGGTGACCGGCACGCCCACGGTCCGGTAGGCGACGACGCTGTCGACGTCGTGACCGGCCTCCTGCAGGAGGACGCTGAGCACGGGCTTCGCGATCTCGCTGCGCAGAGCCAGGATGCGACGCGGCTCGGCCTCGAGGGCGATGAGCTGCTCTGCCATGCCCGCAGCCGAATTGTCTTCATCCGGCACCATCGCGACTTCATACCCGACGGCCTGCAGAGCGGCTGCGGTCGTCTCTCCGACTGCCGCGATCTTCGTACGACGCGGCACCACAGCGCGGTGCGCGAACATCACGTCGACGGTCGTCGCACTGGTCACCGTCAACCAGTCGTACTCTCCGGCAGCCAGGCGGGTGAGCGCCACGTCGAGCGCGGCCTGATCTGTGGTGGCCGCGAAGTTGATCAGCGGCGCGACGACGGGCACCGCTCCCCGGGAACGGAGACTGGCGGCGACGCCGTCGCCCCACGGGCCTCCACGGGGTACGAGGATGCGCCAGCCGTCCAGCGGTCGGTCCTGCTTCGAATTGGTCATGATGAGGAATGCTCTCGGGAGACGAGGTCGGCCGCCCCTTGCTCGAGCAGCCGATGGGCGACAGACAACCCGAACTCGCGTGCTGTGCGCATCGGGTCTGCACCACCGGCAGCATCCGCTCCATTGCCGCTGCCGTTCCGACGAATATACTCCCCGTTCAGACTCTCCGTGACGTCGAGGCCGATCCGGCGACCGCCGTCGGTCGAGTAAACGACCGTCCTGACGCGGATCTCATCGCCGTCCACGACCGCATGAGCGGCCATCGGCGCCTGGCATCCGGAGTCGAGTCCTTCCAGAATCCCGCGCTCGACCGTGATGGCCAGCCGAGTGTCGTGGTCGTCGAGTTCGGCGAGCGCGGCGAGGAGCTCAGCCGGAGCATCGGACCGGGTCTCGACCGCGAGCGAACCCTGACCCGGTGCGGTCGGCCATTCGGACAGCCCCAGCTCCTCACGGCGAAGCGGCGAGTCGGTGCCGAGGCGCGAAAGGCCGGCGGCAGCGAGGATGACGGCGTCCAGCTCACCCGACGCGACCCGTTGCAGACGCGAGTCGACGTTGCCGCGGATGTCGACGACCTCCGCGTGCGGAGCCCTGCGGTGCACCTGCGCGATGCGGCGAGGTGACCCCGTGCCGACCTTGCTGCCGGTGCGCAGCTCGTGCAGCGGCGTGCCCCCGCGCGTGATCGCGACATCGCGCGCGTCCTCACGCACCGGAGTGGCGGCGATGACAAGCCCCTCGGGGATCGCGGTGGGAAGGTCTTTGAGCGAATGCACGAGGATGTCGCACTCCCCCGCGAGCAGCGCCTCACGCAGACGCGTGGCGAAGATGCCCTGGCCGCCGATCTCCGACAGCGACGCACGATTCGTGTCGCCCTCGCTGGTGATCGGCACGAGCTCGACGGGGCGCCCCGAGATCTTCTCTAGGGCGGCGGCGACATGACCCGACTGCGCCTGCGCGAGCGCGCTGCGGCGAGTGCCCAGTCGGATCGGGACGGCAGTGTGACTCTGAGTGCTCATCGTCGACCTACTGCAGCACGTCCGCGATCTCGTCGAACCGGAGGCGACGGCCCGTGTAGAACGGGATCTCCTCCTTCACGTAGAGACGCGCGTCGGTGTAGCGCAGGTCACGCATGAGGTCGACCAGCTCGGTGACCTCGTCGGCTTCGAGCGGCAGGATCCACTCGTAGTCACCCAGAGCGAATGCGGCGACCGTGTTGGCGATGACTCCCTTGAAGGCAGCGCCCTTGCGACCGTGATCGGCGAGCATCTTGCGACGCTCCTCCTCCGGTGCGAGATACCACTCGGGCGTGCGGACGAACGGGTAGAGGCACAGCCAGTCCTTCGGCTCGACACCGCGGAGGAACCCGGGCACGTGCGCACGGTTGAACTCGGCATCCCGATGCACGCCCATGACGTTCCACACAGGAAGCAGAGTGCGCAGCAGCTCGGTGCGCCGCAGGCGCCGCAGGGCCTTCTGAAGATCTTCCGCAGTGTCCCCGTGCAGCCACACCAGCAGGTCGGCGTCGGCCTTCAGGCCCGAGACGTCGTAGAAGCCGCGGACCGTGACTCCGGAATCCTCGATGTAGGAGACGATCGTCTCGAGTTCCGTGGAGTCGGACTCGGTGACCGCGACATCGGGGTTTCGTCGCCAGACGGCCCAGAGGGTGAAGCCGGACGGGTTCTCTTCGCGTGCATCGGACATGGATCCAGTCTGCCCCCTTTGTGAATCACTCGCGAACGCGAGTCAGGATGGGAGGATGCGCCTCCGGTCAGCGAGAAAGCGCGCGGGCGATCGCCCAGACGGCTCCGCCCACGATCACGGCGACTCCCACCGCTCCGGCGATGGCGGCGGCTGGGTTGCGGTCGGCGAAGACCCGCGCCTTCGCCGCAGCGCGCTTCGATGCCTTGTCGATCCGCCGAGGGAAGTTGCCCTTGACCTCGATCGCCGCGAGCGCGGCCTTGAGCTCGGCGCGGGCGGACTGCACCGGATCGACGATCCCTGCGGGGACAGCCGTCTTGGGCAGCGGCCTCGTGATCTCAGAGTTCGTCATAGCCGGCTTCCTTCACGAGTCTGATGTCCTCGCCCACCGCCTGGGCGGGGTTCTTCCGAGCGAGCACCTTGCGGAACTTCAGGATGCCGAGCAGCGCGAACAGCAGCACGGCGAGGATCAGGATTCCGAACACTGCCAGCGCGGAGAGCCAGACCGGCCACCACGACGACAGCCCGGCGATCGCGAAGACCAGGATCACCGGCACGGCCCAGAACAGGAAGAAGAGCGCGACGAGGAACCAGACGGAGCCGATTCCGGCATCCTTCGCCGTCTTCGAGATCCAGGTCTTGGCCGCGTTGATCTCGGCCTTCACGAGGCTGCTGATGAGCTCGGGAAGATCGCCGATCAGGGACAGCAGGCTGTCCTCGGCACGATCGCGGTATCCGCGGGGCATGTCAGCTGCCAGACTTCGCGGCGGTGGAGCGCGAGGATGCCGGCTTCTTGGCCGCGGGCTTCTTCGCGTCGTCCTTCTTCGCGGCGTCCTTGACCTCTTCGACAGCGTCTTCGGTGGCGTCGACGATGTCGTCAGCGGCCTTGCGTCCGGCAGCGACAGCGGAGTCGAGTCGCTGACCTGCGGTCTTGTCGCCGCCGCTGGCCGACTTGACGACCTTCTGCACGCCGGTCCAGATCGCACCGGGCACTGCTGCGGCCTTGTCGCCGACGTAGCCCTTGACTTTGTCGACCTGATCCTGCACGGGGTCGAGGTTCCAGACCTTCAGCCACTGCGTCTTGATCTGCTCGTAACGCTCGCGTCCTGCGCGCGTTCCGAGTACGTATCCCACGCCGATTCCTACGACGAGTCCGATCTTCCCCTTCATGGGGTCTCCTCACGTTGTTCCGGTGTGAACGCCTGGGGCGAACCGACGGCGCGGAGCCGCCTGCCAGGTGTCCAGCGTAGCCCCGTATGCCGATTTCGGCATCTGTCAGGCAGAGGGTTGACAGCAGGGCGACTTTCGGGTTGACCTCAGGGTGCGCGTCACGCTCTCGGCCGCGCCCGGAACGCAGCCCCACGCCACGCGTGTCAGTCCCAGATCAGTGAGCGCCGCAGCCGATCGGCTTCCTCGCGCGCATCGGGGATCACCTGCGCGAGTCCGGTGCCGGCGAGCCACGCACCCACCGCCGCGAGGCCGGGAACGGCCCGGATGGCCGCGCGCGCCGCCTCCCGCCGCTCGCCCGAGCCAATGATCGACGCGGGCTGCGACTGGACGAACCGCGAACGGTGCGCACCGATGAGATCGCCAGGGGCGAGCGGAACGCCGAGAAGAGCGGATGCCTCCCGGAGCGCGAGCTGAGCAGTCGCGTCATCGTCGAGGCCTGCGGTGGCGGCCGGTTCTCCCTGAGCGCCGAAGGAGACGCGCACCAGATGCCGATCCCCGGCGGCGGCCCTGAGCCATTCCCACTTCGCCGTCGAGTGCGTGAGCGCCTTCGCTGTGTGGCTTCCTGGAACTGTGAGGACGCCCGTCCCCCGAGGAGCGCCCTGCAGTGCGGAGGCCCGCAGCAGCAGCGTGACGATCTCGATCTCGGGCGAATCCGCCGCCGTGGTCTCGGCGAGTGCGGGTGCGATGTTCTCGAGCAGACGCCGCGCCACCGCCTCCGAGGTGCCCAGCACCACGCCGTCGGCGCTGAACTCGAGGGCCTCCGTGGCCGACTCCGCATCGGCATCCGAATCCGCGAGCGCTCGCCCTTCGGCACGCACCGTCCAGCTCGCAGCCGACTGCGCGATCTCAGACACCCGCACGCCCGTGCGGACGACGCCGCCGAGCTTCTCGATGTCGGCGACCAGTGCCTCGACCAACACCATCATGCCGCCGGCGATGCCTTCCACGGCCGCACCGGGCGCCTGCGCCGCAGCCGCCTGCGCCGCCCGCGCCGCGCTCTCGTCACGCAGAGCCTGCACAGCACCCGACAGAGAACCGACGCGCGTAAGGGCGGCGTTGAGCCCGGGCGCAGCGATGTCGACATCGACGTCTTCGGGTGATGCGGAGTACACGCCCGTCGTCACCGGAGCCACCAGCCGGTCTCGCACCTTGACGCCCATGCGCGAAGACACCAGCTTGCCGAGGCTCTGGCTGTGGCCGATCGTGAGGGGCGGGCGCACGCGGTCGAGGTAGGCACGCCAGACTCCCGACCAGCCGATGATGCGGCGCACGTCCTCTTGGAACGGGTTGCTCGGGATGCCGAGGATGCCGCCGACCGGCAGCGGCGCGGCACCGACGCCGGGGATGCCCGCGAGCCAGGCGCTGCCTGCCGCCGGGGCGACGATGCGATCGGTGAGGCCGAGTTCGTCGAGGAGCGCTCGCACCCGTCCGCCCCGCGTCGCGTAGCTCTCCGCCCCGGCATCCACGACCACACCGTCGATCTCGGTCTGACGGATCGCGCCGCCGACGGCATCCGACGCCTCGAGCACGGTGACGTGCATGCCGACCTTGACGCATTCGCGAGCCGCGATCAGCCCCCCGATGCCACCGCCGATGACGACGATGTGGCGCGTGGCCGCGCGGGCTGCCAGCGTGGCGGGCTCGGCTCGGGACGACTCACGGTTCGCGGGATTCGACGGCATACGTCAATCCTTTCACCCGCGACCCGGTTGCCTCGCCGGTTGCGACCGGAGAAACGGGCACGGTGCGGAGATCCATCCAGGGGCCGCTCAGTCGAGGATGCGCCGACTCAGGCCTCGACGGCCGCAGTGGCGGCGCGCCCGGAGCCGCGCTTGCGCACCTCGCGGAGCACGATCTGCTCGGGGCACACGGTCGAGAGGAAGTCGCCGACGGAGAGCGCGAGACGCTCGCCGACGAGGGAGTACAGGATGCGGTTGGCATCGCGACGCTCACTGACGAGGCCCGCCTGGCGCAACACGCTCAGGTGCCGCGAGATCGTGGGGCCGCTCGCCGAGAACCGCGAGGCGATCTCACCCGCCGCGAGCTCACCGTCCTTGAGGTCCTGCAGGATCTGACGACGCGTCGGATGGGCCAATGCCGCGAAGATATCTGACGCACTGTCTGTCATGTTTGCAATATAGCACTCATGCTAGATAGCGTCCTGCGTCCGAGATGACGACGTCGGAACGAACCGCCCCTGGCTGTCAGATCGGGTGCACCGGTTCTGTCAGATCGAGTGCACCAGTTCGACGATGCGGGTGAGCTGATCGGGGTCGGTCTCGGGGGGAACGCCGTGTCCGAGGTTGACGATGTGGCCCCTGGCCGCGCGCCCGCGCTCGACCACGTCGCGCACGTGCGTCTCGAGCACCGACCACGGCGCCGAGAGCAGCGCCGGGTCGATGTTGCCCTGCACCGAGACGTCGGGTCCGAGGATCGCCGCGGCCTCATCGAGCGGCAGGCGCCAGTCGACGCCGACGCCGTCTGCGATGCCACCCAGGCGCATGTCATCGAGGAAGGGCCCGGTGCCCACGCCGAAGTGGATGCTCGGCACGCCGATGCCGTCGAGCGCGACCTTCGAGTGCGGAGCCACGAACGCGCGGTAGTCGGCGGTGCTCAGGGATCCGGCCCACGAGTCGAACAGCTGCACCACGGATGCTCCCGCGTCGCGCTGGATCTCGAGGAACCGGCGCGAGACCTGCGCCAGCCAGCCCGCGAGCCGGTTCCACGAGTCGGGGTCGGCGTGCATCATGGCGCGGGCCCGCAGGTGCTCCTTCGACGGGCCGCCCTCGACGAGGTAGGCGGCCAGCGTGAACGGAGCGCCGGCGAAGCCGATCAGCGGGGTCTCCCCGAGCTCTGCGGTGACGATGCCCACGGCCTCGGCGATCGCGGAGCCGTCGAGCGAGAGGGGATCGATGGAGGTGATGCGATCGACGTCACCCGCGGTGCGCACGGGATTCGCGAACACCGGACCGCGTCCGGCCTCGATCTCGACCTCCACGCCCGCCAGTCGCAACGGGATGACGATGTCGCTGAAGAACACCGCAGCATCGACGCCGTGACGCCGCACCGGCTGCAGAGTGATCTCGGCGGCGAGGTCGGGCGTGAGGCAGGCGTCGAGCATCCGCGTTCCGACCCGCAGCTCGCGGTACTCGGGCAGCGATCGGCCGGCCTGGCGCATGAACCACACGGGGGCGTGCTCGGGTCGGGGGCCGGTGAGGGCGCGCAGCAGCGGAGCGTCGGAGAGAGGCATGCGTCCATCCTCCCATCCGCCCCTGGGCCGACCTGCATGAAGCCTCAGGTAGAATCGAAAGGTGCTGCTGGTTGTCACGGCGAGTCACAAGACCGCCCCCTTCGAATTGCTCGAACGCCTGAGCCGCACCCCCGACGACGTCGCCTCCACGGTTGTGGACATGGCGTCCTGCGTGCAGGGTGCGGTCGTTCTTGCTACCTGCAACCGCTTCGAGGCCTACGTCGAGATGGACGAGCCCGTCACCGCCGCAGGTGCGATCGGCATCGAGGCAGTGCTCGAGGCTGTCGAGGCGTCCACGGGCATCCGCGCCACCGAACTCGACGGCGCCTATGAGGTGCACTCCGGCCGCCGTGTCGCAGAGCACCTCTTCTCGGTCGCATCCGGCCTCGAGTCCGTCGTGTCGGGCGAGGGCGAGATCGCCGGCCAGGTGCGTCGCGCGCTCAAGTCCGCACGCAAGGAGGGCACGACCTCTCCCGAGCTCGAGCGCCTCTTCCAGCGGGCCAGCCAGGCGCAGCGCAAGGTCAAGAACGTCACTGCGCTCGGCCGCGCCGGTCGTTCACTCGTGCGCCTCGCTCTCGAGCTCGCCGACAGCCGCATCGTCGACTGGTCGGCCGAGCGCGTGCTTCTCGTCGGCACCGGCGCCTATGCGGCCGTCACCCTCGCGACGCTGCGCGAACGAGGAGCCGTGAACATCTCGGTGTACTCGCCCTCGGGACGCGCTGAGAAGTTCGCCGCGAAGCACGGCATCCGCCCGGTCTCCGCTGACGACTACGCGCGCGTCGCCTCGCGATCGAGCCTGCTGATCACCTGCACGACGGCGGCCGCTCCCGTGCTCACCCCCGAGCACCTGCAGGCGCCGACCGGCATCGCCCCTGAGGGCTGCCCCGTCGCATCCCACCACCAGATGGTCGTCGACCTCGGCATGCCGCGCAACGTCGACCCCGCTGTCGCTGCCCTCGAGGGCGTGGCTCTGCTCGACCTCGAGACCATCAGCCTGCACGCACCGCTCGAGGAGCTGCAGGCGACGGATGCCGCGCGCACCGTCGTGCGCGAAGCCGCCGACACCTTCCACGTCGTCGGCAGCCGCCAGAGCGTCACCCCCTCGGTCGTCGCGCTGCGGTCGCACATGTTCGCACTGCTCGAGTCCGAGATCGCCCGAGCCCGCGCCAGGGGCGACGACGACGGCAAGGTCGAGCAGGCCCTGCGCCACCTCACCGGCGTGCTGCTGCACGTGCCGACCACGCGAGCGCACGAGCTCGCCGCCACCGGCCGGGCAGACGACTTCGCCGCCGCGCTCTCGACGATGTACGGCATCGAGCCGATCGAGCCCGCGCAGGCGTCTGACGCAGACGACGCAGCGACCGCCTGAGGGCCTCACCTTCACTGCACGATCAGCCTCGGCCGAGACCCTCTCCCCCGGCTCCGATGATCTCGGCTCCGACGCCTGCACGCATCGTCCGTGCTTCATATCGTCGACCCATGACAAATCCCTTCCCCGAACGCAGACTGGGAGGATGCTCGTGGATCCGGATGTGATCGGCATCATCATCGCCCTCTTCGCGTTCACCGCGACCGTGCTCGGCGGAGTCTCCAGAATGCTCGCGAAGCAATCCCGGGGACTGGACACCCGCTTCGACAGCATCGATGAGAGGTTCACGCGAGTCGAGACGCAGATCACCGAACTCAGGGTCGAGCTCACAGCCGACATCGCCGACGTGAGAGTGTCCATCGCACGCCTCGAGGGTCCGCTCCCGAAGCTGCAGCGCATCTGACTCCACGTGCCGCGGCGGGGGTGCCAGACTGGACGCATGGCCCTTCACATCACCGGAGACACCGCCGCAGACGCCCTGCTCACCGACAACCCGCTCGCGCTGCTGGTCGGGATGCTGCTCGACCAGCAGGTCCCGATGGAGACGGCGTTCGCAGGACCCCTCAAGATCGAGCAGCGCACCGGCGCGACCGATGCGGCCACCATCGCGGCGATGGACCCCGACGAGTTCCTCGAGGCGTTCAAGACGACCCCAGCCGTGCATCGGTTCCCCGGTTCGATGGCGACTCGCGTGCAGACGCTCTGTCAGGAGATCGTCGATCAGTGGGGCGGAGACGCCTCGGCACTCTGGACCGAAGGCGACCCGTCGGGCGCCGAGGTGCTCAAGCGACTCAAGGCTCTCCCCGGCTTCGGCGAGCAGAAGGCGAAGATCTTCCTGGCTCTGCTCGGCAAGCAGTACGGGTTCACCGGCGCCGGGTGGCGCGAGGCCGCGGGCGACTACGGTACCGAGGGTTCCTACCGCAGCGTCGCCGACATCGTCTCGCCCGAATCGCTCACCAAGGTGCGCGAACACAAGAAGGCCATGAAGGCCGCGGCGAAGGCGAAGGCATGAAGCCCACCGGCGACGACGTCGCCGGGCTCATCGCCCGATCCACTCCGGCGGTCCGACGTCGGGATGCCGAGACCCTGACCGCCCTGATGCAGGAGATCACAGGCCGCGACCCTCAGACCTGGGGCACGATCATCGGATTCGGCAGCTGCCACTACCGCTACCCGACCGGCACCGAGGGCGACAGCGGACTCCTCGGCTTCGCGCCGCGCAAGGCGGCGACCACGATCTACCTGTTCGACGGCGTCGACGCGCACTCCGAGGCGCTCGAGAAGCTCGGCCCGCACAGCACGGGCGTCGGATGCCTCTACATCAAGGATCTCGAGAAGATCGACCTCGACGTGCTCCGCGGCATCCTCGAGCGATCGCTGGCCTGGGTCGAGGCGGGCGGCACCGATCAGGTGCAGCTGACCGTCACCGGGTGACGCGAGAGGCCCGCCGTCCTGTCGGACAGCGGGCCTCTCGTTCTGATCGTCCGAGCGTCACGCGCCCTTGAGTCGCTCAGCCAGGTACTGGTGCAGCTCGTCGATCGAGACGCGCTCCTGCGCCATGGTGTCGCGGTCGCGCACGGTCACGGCACGGTCGTCGAGCGAGTCGAAGTCGATCGTGACGCAGAACGGCGTGCCGATCTCGTCCTGTCGGCGATACCGGCGACCGATCGCACCCGCGTCATCGAAGTCGACGGCCCACGAGCTGCGCAGCGTGTCGGCGACCTCGCGAGCGAGCGGCGACAGCCGCTCGTTGCGGCTCAGCGGCAGCACGGCCGCCTTGACCGGGGCCAGCCGCGGGTCGAGCTTGAGCACTGTGCGCACGTCGGTGCCGCCCTTGGCGTTCGGCACCTCCTCTTCGCGGTACGCGTCGACGAGGAAGGCCATCATGGCGCGGGTGAGGCCGAACGACGGTTCGATCACGTACGGCGTGTAACGGTCGCCCGTGGCCTGGTCGAAGTAGGTGAGGCTCTGACCAGACGCCTCGCTGTGGCTCGACAGGTCGTAGTCGGTGCGGTTGGCGACGCCCATGAGCTCGCCCCACTCCTTGCCTGTGAAGCCGAAGCGGTACTCGACGTCGATGGTGCCGGCGGAGTAATGCGCGCGGTCGTCCTCGGGCACGTCGAACTGACGCATGTTCTCGGGGTCGATCCCGAGATCGATGAACCAGTTCCAGCACGCCTCGACCCAGTGCTCGAACCACTGCTGCGCGTCAGCGGGGGGCGTGAAGAACTCGATCTCCATCTGCTCGAACTCACGCGTGCGGAAGATGAAGTTGCCGGGGGTGATCTCGTTGCGGAACGCCTTGCCGACCTGGCCGATGCCGAACGGCGGCTTCTTGCGGCTGGCCGTCAGAACGTTCGAGAAGTTGACGAAGATGCCCTGTGCCGTCTCCGGGCGGAGGAAGTAGAGGCCCGACTCATCGTCGACCACACCGAGGTACGTCTTCACGAGACCCGAGAACGACTTCGGCTCGGTGTACTGGCCCTTGGTGCCGCAGTTGGGGCACGGCACGTCGGCGAGGCCGTTCTCCGCCTTGCGACCCTTGCGCGCCTCGAAGTCCTCGATCAGAGTGTCGGCGCGGAAGCGCTTGTGGCAGCTCAGGCACTCGACCAGCGGGTCGGTGAAGGTCGCGACGTGACCAGAGGCCTCCCACACGCGCTTGGGCAGGATGATGCTCGAGTCGAGTCCGACCATGTCGCCACGGCCGCGCACGAACGTCTGCCACCACTGGCGGCGGATGTTCTCTTTGAGCTCCGTGCCGAGGGGCCCGTAGTCCCACGCGGACCGGGAACCGCCGTAGATCTCACCCGCCTGGAAGACGAACCCGCGGTGGCGGGCAAGGGCGATGACCTTGTCAAGACGGGACTGTTCGGCCACGGTGGCTCCAATGGTCGCATGCGGGAAAGCCCGTGATCACGGGCACATCAATCTTATCCGCGACCGGTTCGCCTCAGGACCCTGGCCAGGTCTGTCCGAGCCCTCAGGCCGTGAAGAGGTAGCCCTTCTCGACATCGAACCCCGAGAGCGTCAGGCCGCTGCTCAGCAGACCCTCCATCTGCGCACGCAGACGGGTGCGCCATTCGTGCGCAGCATCCGGATCCTCGACGCGGATGCTCTCGATGTCGCTCGGGATCTCCAGCGTCTCCACAACCTCGTCGGATGCCGGCGACTTGGCGATGTCGGCGAGCGCCCATTCGACGTCGAGCCGGTCGCTCTCGTCTCCGGCATCGCCTCCGCCGAAGATGCCGTAGCGGTTCACCGAGTACCCGGTCACGCGGGCACCGAGCACTGTGAGGAAGAAGTGCGCGTTGCGGGCGACCAGCGGATCGAACGTCCAGGTGATGCGACCGACGTCCCGCGAGAACGCCCATTGGCGCTGGTGCTCTTTGAGCTCTCGTCCCCAGCCGCGTCCGCGGTATTCGGGCAGCAACGCCGTGATGTGCGAGTGCATCGCCCGGCGTCCGGGGGCGCCGAAGAAGGCGATCGAGGCCCCCACCATCCGCTCTTCCCCGTCCTCGGCATCGAAGAGTCCGACGACGTAGTTGCCCGACTGCTGAAGAGCTCGCAGAGTGCCGGCGTCGATCACGCGCTCGGGGCCGCGGATGGAGTCGAGCAGGCCCTGCGCGGCGATGATGAGTTCAACGGTGTCCAGATCACGGATGGTTCGCACGCCCCCAGTCTGCCCCTCCGGTCGCAGATATCGGAATCGAACACGGCTGCTCAGGCTCGCCCGCGCTCCGGAAAGGCCGTACCTCCCCCAGCGGCGAGCGACGCGGCGACGATCTCGAGGAACTCGTTCATCATCTCCTCGGTCATCTCGGGGAGCATCCCGTCCCAGTACGAGAGCACCGCGCCTCGGCCCTGCATCATCCCGGCAGGCCGGGCGAAAGCCCAGAGGTGAAGGTGCGCCGAACCGTCGTTGAACCTGCTGAAGTGACACCGCGCAACACCGGGGATGCTCTTCACGGCCTCCGAGATCCGCTGCATCAACGGCCCGAGCGCGGCAAGGACCTCGACGGGAGCGTCTTCGAGCAGCCAGTGCTCGCGCGGGGCGATCGCCCCGATGAACGGAAGCCCGCCCGGCTCCCATCCGGCCCGCACCTGCCACAGGTCGTCGTGCCAGATCGTGTGCTCATCGGGCTTGCACGAGCCGCAGTTCTCGGGATCGAGCTCCCCGTTGCGCGGCTTCTCGGGCACCAGCATCGGCTCGAGCGGACGCATGACGACCGACTCGTAGGCGTTGGCAGGCCCGTGCGTCATCCACGCACCGTCCGGGCGTTCTCCGTAGACGAGCCTGCGGTGGAACGGGGTGTCGGCGGGATGCTGCTCGAAGTCGACGCTCATCTGCATATCGAACCACGACGCGACCGGGCGTACCGTGGAGGAATGGCAACCAGCGACACGACGGCCGAGAAGTCCGACACCCGATTCTTCGGGCAGCCCTGGGCACTCGTCCACATCTTCGGCGTCGAGATGTGGGAGCGGTTCAGCTTCTACGGCATGCAGGGCATCCTGCTCATCTACCTGTACTTCTCGGTCACCGAGGGGGGTCTCGGACTCTCCCAGGCCGTCGCCGGCGGGATCGTCGGCGCCTACGGCGGGTCGGTCTACCTCTCGACGATCCTCGGCGCCTGGATCGCCGACCGGATGCTGGGCTCGGAACGTGTGCTGTTCCTCAGCGCGATCGTGATCGTCGCAGGGCACGTCGCCCTCGCCCTTCTCCCCGGATTCATCGGCGTAGGGGTCGGCCTTGTGCTCGTCGCGCTCGGCTCGGGCGGCCTGAAGGCGAACGCGACCTCCGTCGTCGGCACCCTCTACAGCGCAGACGACACCCGTCGGGATGCCGGATTCTCACTGTTCTACCTCGGCATCAACCTCGGCGCCTTCATGGGTCCGATCCTCACCGGCATCCTGCAGTCGACCCTCGGATTCCACTACGGCTTCGGGCTCGCCGCGATCGGCATGACGCTCGGACTCGTGCAGTACTCCTTCGGCCGCAAGGCGCTGCCGGACGAGGCACGACGCGTGCCGAACCCGCTGCCCTCCTCGCGCTACCCGCTCGTCGCGATCATCGCGGTCGCCGCCGTCGCCCTCATCGCGGCGCTGGTGCTCGTCGGCGTGGTCAGGGCCGACAACCTGGCGTCCATCGTGATCATCGGAACGATCGTCGCGACGGTGGCGTACTTCGCGGTCATCCTCAGCAGCCGCCGGATCGACGGCACCGAGCGCTCGCGCGTCTGGGGATTCCTGCCCCTCTTCATCACGAGCGTCGCGTTCTGGTCGCTGTACCAGCAGCAGTTCACCGTGCTCACGGTCTACTCCGACGAGCGCCTCGACCGCAACATCTTCGGATTCGAGATGCCCGTCTCGTGGGTGCAGTCGATCAATCCCGTGTTCATCATCATCCTGTCCGGCGTCTTCGCGGCGATCTGGACCCGCCTCGGCCGCCGTCAGCCCTCGACGCCGGTCAAGTTCGCACTCGGCGCGATGATCATGGGGGCGGCGTTCCTGCTGTTCCTGCCGTTCGCGGGCGGTGGCGCCAACTCCACCCCGTTGATCGCCATCATCGGCATCCTGTTCGTGTTCACGGTCGCCGAGCTGCTGATCTCGCCGGTCGGGCTGTCTGTCACCACGAAGCTCGCCCCGAAGGTCTTCCACACCCAGATGGTCGCGCTGTTCTTCCTGTCGATCGCGCTGGGCACGGCGATCTCGGGCTGGCTCGTGCAGTTCTACGACCCGAAGAACGAGGTGCCCTACTTCTCGATCCTCGGCGCCATCGCGATCGTGGTCGGCCTCGGACTGCTCCTCGCCGTCAAGCCGGTGCTGCGACTGATGAAGGGCGTGAGCTGACGATCGCCCCACGCGGGCTCGCGCCTCGGGTGTCTCAGACGCCGATAGCCTGAAGCGATGGGAGAGAACGACGATCGCGCGCGCAGAAGACTCTCCCGGACATCACCGAAGTGGGCGATCGTCGCGGTGCTGGCGTTCGCCGGTCTCTGCTCGTCGTTCATGTTCACACTGGTCGTGCCGCTGCAGGCCGAGCTTCCTCACCTGCTGAACGCATCCCGCGAGGACACCACCTGGGTCGTCACGATCACGCTGCTCGTCGCCGCGGTCGCCACCCCGATCTCCGGCCGACTGGGCGACATGTACGGCAAGCGCCGCGTCGTGATCGTGCTGCTCGGACTGCTGATCCTCGGGTCGCTGATCGCCGCGCTGTCCGGCTCGATCGTCGGCGTGATCATCGGCCGGGCGCTGCAGGGGGCGGTGACCGGTGTGGTCCCGCTGGGCATCGCCATCATGCGCGACGTGCTGCCGCCCGAACGCCTGGGCACCGCCGTCGCCCTGATGAGCGCGACGATGGGCGTGGGCGGTGCGATCGGGATGCCGGTGGCCGCCCTGCTCGCGGTGAACGCCGACTGGCACTGGCTGTTCTGGCTCGCGGCCGCTCTCGGCGTCATCGGCCTCGCCCTCGTGCTGCTCGTGATCCCCGAGGATGTGCTGCGGTTCCCCGGGCGCCTCGACGTGATCGGCGCGATCGGACTCGCGATCGGCCTCACCGGCATCCTGCTGTTCGTCTCGCGCGGCGCGGAGTGGGGCTGGACGGCACCGCTGACCCTCGCATGCATCATCGGAGGCGTGGGGGTGCTGCTGGTGTGGGGGTGGTATCAGCTGCGCACGAAGGATCCGCTGCTCGATCTGCGCGTCGCTGCCCGCCCCGCCGTGCTGTTCACCAACATCGCCGCGATCGGCATGGGCTTCGCCCTGTTCGCGTCGAACGTGACTTTCCCGCAGCTGCTCGAGGGCCCGACCGCCTCCGGTGCGGGCTTCGGACTCGACATGGTCTCCGCCGCACTCGTGATCATGCCGGCGGGTCTCGTGATGATGGTGATCTCTCCGCTGTCGGGCTGGCTCGAGCGCACCGTCGGGCCTCGCCCGCTGTTCACCGTCGGCGCCGCGGCGATCGTGCTCGCCTACGTGTTCGTGCTGCTGTGGTCGAGCGAGGTCTGGCACATCCTCGTCGGCAACCTGCTGATCGGCGTCGGCATCGGATTCACGTTCGCCGCCATGCCGATGATCATCATGCGATCGGTGCCCGCGAACGAGACGGGTGCCTCGAACGGACTGAACGCGCTCTTCCGCTCGATCGGCACGTCGAGTGCGTCCGCCGTGATGGGCGGGGTGCTCGCCGCCATGAGCATCGACGTCGGCGGGGTCTCGGTGCCCACAAGGGCGGCGTTCGATCTGTGCTTCTGGCTGGCGATCGGGGCCGGGATCGTCGCTCTGGTGCTGTCGCTGTTCATCCCCCGGCAGCGTGCAGCAGAGCAGCATCCGTCGCTGCCCGGCTAGCCGTCAGCCAGGATCGCGATCAGAGCACGCGCGGATCGGGATCGCCCGTCGTCGGCGCTCGCAACCGCGCAGGGATCGGCCACTCGAGCACGTACTGCTGCACGGGCGGACGCGCCATGTCGCCGAAGTCGTCGATCTTCACGACGATGCGTCCGGGAACGCCTTCGTCGTCGGGAGTGACCTCGAGGATGCGCACGCGAAGAGGCCTGTCGGCTTCACCCTCGAGCATCCACGGATCGGCGAGCCAGCCGATCCCCCGCTCCTCGAGCGCGGTCTCGGCGTCGAGCCACTCGGTGGGACCGGAGACCGGGCGACCCAGCACGTCGACGGCCACCCACTCGTCGCCGTCGGGGTGGATCCATCCGAGCAGCTCGCCGTCGTCACGGCGGTGCGGAGTCCAATCGGGGCGGGGCATGCCTCCAGGCTAGCGACGCCGCGGCGAGGGCGCCCGTGAGCTCAGTGCGTGTACTCCATGAGCTCGACCCCGAGCACGCGGAAGGCATCGTGTGCACGAAGCCGGTGCGTGATCGACAGGTCGTCGAAGCAGACGATCAGGGAATAGGCGACGCCGGCGCGTGGCCCGGCGAGGACTCCCGCCTCTGCCCGCACGCCGCGATCGCGCCCGGTCTTGTTGATGAACAGCAGACCGTGGGCGTCGTGGTCGTGAGCGAAGGGATCGAGGCCCGTCGACGAGGCCACCAGGCTCAGGTCCTGATTCAGACTGAGCCACTCGGACACCTGAGCGCTCACCGAGGCGCCCACCACCTGCGAGTTCACGAGTGCCGAGAAGAGTCCGGCGAATTCGCGCGCGGAACCCACGGCGACCTGGGGCGCGTCGTCGGGACCGCGCTCGTCGCGGAATCGATCGAGAAGGGCTGTGCGGCGGAGTCCGAGGGCCTCGATGCGCTCACGCACGCGATCGTGACCGACCCGCTGCAACAGGGCGTTGACCGCGATCGGGTCACCGGCTGTCGCCGCGAGCACGGCGAGATCTTCGAGCGGCAGCGCGGGCGCATGCAGGTGTCGCCAGAGACCCGAGGTCGACACCGACTCGACGGCGGTGCGCTCGACGATCTCGAGCGGGTCGAGGGTGCCTGCATCGAACGCTGCCGCCACCTCGATCAGCAGCGGTACGACCCCGAGCCCCGCGACAGGCATGGTCACATGGTCATCGCCGGAGAGGACATGCGTGTGGTTGTCGAGATCGACGACATGAACCGACACCTGCGCGCCCGCGTCCGCGAGCTGTTCGAGCGCCCGGAGGGTCGAAGTGAACGACCGCCGCCCCGAGGCCGCACGACGCGGCAAGCGTCGGCTGGGCCGCTGAGAGCGGCGCAGCGAGGCCAGTGGCGGGCCGTCGGCAGGCTCGGAAGCACCCACGCGTGATCCTTAATAGGGGGGTTGGATTGGCGGGATGCTGCGGTGTCCATCCTCCGCAGCACCGATATCGTAACCCCGTCAGGTGAGGATGCCCTACATACTCCGGTATACGGTCATCAGATCGTCATCCAGGAGACAGCAGGGCACCCGTCGACACCTGATCGGTTATAGAGAACGACTCACCAGATCGTCACTCGCGAACCCTGCGGCAGCCACAGCGCGTCGGATTCGGAGACGTCGAACGCCTCGTAGAAGGCGTCGATGTTGCGGACGATCTGGTTGCAGCGGAACTCGTTCGGCGAGTGCGGGTCGATCGTGAGCAGTCGCAGTGTCTCGGCGTCGCGGCTCTTCTGCTGCCAGACCTGCGCCCACGACAGAAGAAGGCGCTGCACGCCCGTGTAGCCGTCGATGACCGGGGCCTCCTCTCCGCCGAGCGCGATCTCGTAGGCCTTGAGCGCGATGCCGAGGCCGCCCAGGTCGCCGATGTTCTCGCCGATCGTCAGGGCGCCGTTGACGTGATGCTCGGCGTCGAGGCCTTCGGGCACGAGCTCGTCGTACTGCGCGATCAGTGCCTTGGTGCGCTGCTCGAACGCCGTGCGATCCGCATCCGTCCACCAGTCCTCGAGCTTGCCGTCTCCGTCGTAGCGGCTGCCCTGGTCGTCGAATCCGTGACCGATCTCATGGCCGATGACCGCGCCGATCCCGCCGTAGTTGGCAGCCGCATCACGCGACGCATCGAAGAACGGATACTGCAGGATCGCCGCCGGGAACACGATCTCGTTCATCGACGGGTTGTAGTACGCGTTGACCATCTGCGGCGGCATGTGCCACTCGTCCCGGTCGATCGGCTTTCCCACCTTCGCGACGTTGCGGTCGTGCTCGAAGATCGCCGCTCGCCGCACGTTGCCGAACAGGTCGGCGCGGTCGATCTCGAGGCTCGAATAGTCGCGCCAGACGGCGGGGTGGCCGATCTTCGGCGTGAACGAGTCGAGCTTGGCGAGAGCTCGCTCGCGGGTCTCGGCCGTCATCCACTCGAGGTCGGTGATGCTCTGCCGATAGGCCTCGATGAGGTTCGCGACGAGCTCGTCCATCGCCGCCTTCGCCGTCGGCGGGTAGTGCCGCTCGACGTACACCTTGCCGATCGCCTCGCTCAGCGCGCCCTCGGTCACCGAGACGCCGCGCTTCCACCGCTCGCGGATCGAGGGGACGCCGGTCAGCTCGGTGCCGTAGAACGAGAAGTTCTCCTGCACGAAGTCGTCGGTGAGATACGGAGCCGCCGCGTGAACGACCTGCGCGCGCAGCCAGGCCTTCCAGTCGTCGAGGCGCTCGGGGGTGAGCAGCGATCCGAGCCCTTCGAGGAAGCTCGGCTGCGAGACGACCACCTCGGCGAAGGCCTCGGGGTGGGCCGGCGCGACGGAGTCGCGCCACGGCTCGAGGTCGACACCGGCGAGCTCCTGGATCTCGGCCCATGTCTTGAGGTTGTAGGTGGCGACGGCGTCGCGACTGCGCACGTTGTCCCAGTGGTGGCCCGCGAGCTCGGTCTCGAGGGCGATCGAGCGGTCGGCGGTGCCCGCGGCATCGGCGACACCGGCGAGCGCCAGCAGACGCTCGAGGTGGGCGCGGTAGGCCGCTCGGGTCTCGGCGAAGGTGTCGAGTCTGAAGTAGCTCTCGTCCGGCAGCGACAGGCCGGACTGCACGATCACCGGAAGGTAGCGCTCGGGATTTCCGGGGTCGCCGTCGACGTAGAACCCGATCAGGTGCGCGCGACCGTCGCGGTCGTAGGCGCCGACGGTGCGCAGGAACGCGGGGATGTCATCGATCCCCTCGATCTCGGCGAGGGTCTCGGCGAGCGGCGTGACACCGGCCTCGGCGATGCGCTCGGTGTCCATGAAGCTCGCGAACAGGTCGCCGATCTTGCGGGCGAGGGTGCCCGATTCGGCATCCTGCGACTCCTCGATGATCGCCCTGACGTCCTTCTCGGCCTGCTCGGCGAGCAGATGGAACGAGCCCCAGCGCGCCTTGTCGCCGGGGATCTCGGTGCGGGCGAGCCATGCGCCGTTGACATGGCGGTACAGGTCGTCCTGCGGGCGGATGTCGGAGCTGAACTCGGAGGTCTCAAGGCCAGAGGGAAGCACGTCGGTCATGCCGACCAGCCTAGGCGTCGCTCCGACATTCGGGCGGGAACGGGCTGGCGGTCCTCGCCGACCTCAGCCCCGGCGACGGATGCCGAAGCGACGCGTGCGCGGCTGGATCGACTCCGGCGTCGGCCGGGCGGCCAGGCGCGCCGCACGACGCTCGGCCCACGCGGCCACCTCGGCGTCGATGTCGCGAGGCTCCGTCACGACGGGCGGTCCGCCCTGCAGCTGACGTCGAGCCTCGATGACCCGACGGTTGAAGTCCTCGAGCACCTCCCGCACGTCGACCTCGCGACCGAGCAGGTCGAGCTGGTCGTCGAGCTCTCGGTTCTCGGTCCGGAGCAGGATGGCGGGCGGACCGAGACCCGTCAGGTTCTCCTGCTCGATCTTGCGCCGGATCCACCAGTCCGGGTCGTGGTGCGTGCCGAGACCCTCGAGCGGCTTGCCGGCTCCGGGGAGATCGTCGAAGTCGCCCCTGCGGATCGCGACCTGGATCGCCGTCTCGATGAAGGCGGCCCGGTCGGTGGCTGCGGCGATGCCCGGTGCCGTGCCGGATTCGGCGTCCTCGCCGGCGTTCTCACTCTGCTGTCGCGCGCGGTACCTCGCCGCGGCCTCTCGTGGATCCGTCATGGGCGCCTCCGTCGCATCCGGGATTCCTCCAGGGTACGACTGCACGGGATCCGGCGGGCCGAGTGCGGGCGCGCTGGACGCTCTGAGGTCGGCGCCAGCCCATAGGCTCGGAGGATGACCGAGCGCACTCTCAATCGTGAGATCCTGCGCCTCGCCGTCCCCGCGCTCGGCGCCCTGATGGCGGAGCCCGCGTTCCTCATCGTCGACGCCGCCCTGGTCGGGCACCTCGGCACGACGCCGCTCGCCGGGCTCGGCATCGCGGGTGCGGTGCTGCAGACGATCGTCGGGCTCATGGTCTTCCTCGCCTACTCGACGACCCCGGCCGTCGCCAGGCTGTTCGGCGCCGGCCGGCCGGGCGAGGCCGTCTCGGTCGGGATCAACGGCATGTGGCTGGCGCTGGCGATCGGGGCCGTGCTCGCCGCGGCCGGGGCGGTCGCCTCGCCGTGGCTCGTGTCGCTGTTCGGCGCGAGCGAGGCCGTGGCCGCCGACGCCAACGCCTATCTGGTCGTCTCGATGTGGGGGCTCCCGGCGATGCTCATCGTGTTCGCCGCCACCGGACTGCTCCGCGGGATGCAGGACACCATGACGCCCCTGTGGATCGCCGGCATCGGCTTCGGCGCGAACGCGCTGCTCAACGTGCTGTTCATCTACGGGCTGGGCTGGGGCATCGCCGGGTCGGCGGCCGGCACGGTCGTCGCCCAGTGGGGCATGGTCGGCGCCTACGTGCTGGTGATCCGGCGCCTCGCCGCGAAGCACGATGCGTCGCTGATGGCGCAGCGAGCGGGCATGGGCAGCACTGCGCGTTCGGGCGGCTGGCTGTTCCTGCGCACGGTGAGCCTGCGGGCTGCGCTGTTGGCGACCGTCGCGGTCGCCACGGGCATCGGCACGGAGGAACTCGCCGGGTGGCAGATCGTCTTCACCATCTTCTCGGCGGCCGCGTTCGCACTGGATGCCCTCGCGATCGCGGCCCAGGCACTGATCGGCAAGGAGCTCGGCGCGGGCGACGAACGGCAGGTGCACCGGGTGCTCAGACGCACGGTCGCCTGGGGAGTGTGGTTCGGCGTCGTGGTCGGCGCGCTCATCGCGGCGCTCTCGGGTGTGCTCGGCATCGTGTTCACGGGCGATCCGTCGATCGCCGCGCTCGTGCAGCCTGCGCTCCTCATCCTCGCGGTCGCGCAGCCGATCGCGGGTGTCGTCTTCGTGCTCGACGGGGTGCTGATGGGTGCGAACGACGCGCGCTATCTCGCGATCGCGGGTGGCCTGAACCTCCTGCCGTTCCTCCCGGCACTCTGGGTCATCGCCGCGACCGGCGTCGACGACACCGCAGGTCTCGTCTGGCTCTCGGTCGCGTTCTTCGGGGTGTACCTGCTCGCTCGGCTGGCCACCCTCGGCTGGCGCGTGCGCTCGGGACGCTGGGTCACTGCCGGGGTCTGAGATCAGGCGTTCTCGAGTTCGGCGATCACGATCTTCTTCATGTGCATGAGCGCCTGGATCTGCTCCGGCCTCTGCTGCAGCAGATCGAGGCCTGCGGGCACGACCTGCCAGCTGACGCCGAACCTGTCCTTGCACCAGCCGCATGCCTCCGACTCCGGCACGGCCGAGAGCGCCTGCCAGTAGTGGTCGATCTCGGCATGGTCCTCGCATCCGATCACGAACGAGATCGACTCGTTGAACGCGAACTCAGGTCCGCCGTCGAGGCATCCGAACGGCGAGCCGTTCAGCGTGAAGTCGCCGTTGAGGACCTTGCCGGTCATCCCTTCGAAGTGTCGATCGAGCGATTCGTCGGGGTAGAGCACCACCTGGTCGATCGACGAGTTCGGGAACACCGAGACGTAGTACTCCATCGCCTCCTGCGCCTGACCGTCGAACCAGAGGAACGGGCGGATGCGACTGATCTCTGCCATGTCGACCTCCTCAGATCGGCACTCACGCTACGCCCGCGCAGCCGCCGTGTCGAGAGGGTCCGCCCACCTGTCAGCCCGCGTGCCTCCGGCACCACTCGTACATGATCACGGCGGCTGCCGCGCTGGCGTTGATCGATCGCGTCGAGCCGTACTGCGTGATCTCGATATGGGCCGACGCCGCGGCGAGCGCGGCATCCGACAGCCCCGGCCCCTCCTGGCCGAACAGCAGCACGCAGCGCTGCGGCAGGTCGGCGCGGTCGACCGGCACTGCGCCGTCGACGTTGTCGACCGCGATGACCGGCAGCCCCTCTGCCGCGGCCCAGGCGGTGAACGTCTCCACGTCCTCATGGTGCACGACGTGCTGGTAGCGGTCGGTGACCATGGCGCCCCGTCTGTTCCAGCGGCGCCGCCCGATGATGTGCACGGTATCGGCGAGGAACGCGTTGGCGCTGCGCACGATCGAGCCGATGTTCATGTCGTGCTGCCAGTTCTCGATCGCGACGTGGAACGGATGCCGTCTGGTGTCGAGGTCGGCGACGATCGCGTCCATCCGCCAGTAGCGGTAGCGATCGATCACATTGCGCGTGTCGCCGACCGTCAGCAGCTCAGGGTCGTACTGCTCTCCCGCGGGCCATTCCGCCTCGCCTCCGGGCCACGGCCCCACTCCGTAGCCGGGCTGCGCCGACGATCCGCCTGTCTCTGCTGCATCCGCGGCCGCCTGCTCTTCCATTCCGCCAGGCTATCCGCCGAGCCCCGCACAACATATTTAGGTACACCGAAAAATCCGCTACGATTTCGGCATGCCTAAAAATTCCGCACTCGAGACGGCTGCGCCGACCGCTCGCGCCACAGCGCCCCGCAGCCTCTGGCTTCTCGGCCCCGCACTGGTGGCCGGCGTCGCGTATCTCGATCCGGGCAATGTCGCGAGCAATATGACCGCGGGCGCGCAGTACGGGTACCTGCTCGTGTGGGTCGTGGTCGCCGGCAACATCATGGCCTGGCTGATCCAGTACCTCTCGGCCAAACTCGGAGTCGTCACCGGTCAGAGCCTGCCCGAAGTGCTGGGAACGCGACTGAAGAACCCGTGGGCACGACGCGCGTACTGGCTGCAGGCCGAGCTCGTCGCGATGGCGACCGATCTGGCCGAGGTCATCGGCGGCGCCGTCGCTCTGTATCTGCTGTTCGACATCCCCCTGCTGCTCGGCGGGATCATCACCGGGGCGGTGTCGATGATCCTGCTGGCGGTGCAGAGCCGTCGAGGGCCCCGACCCTTCGAGTTCGTGATCATCGCGCTCATGGTGATCATCACCGTGGGTTTCATCGCGGGCCTCTTCGTCGCCCCGCCCGACGCCTCGAGCATCGTCGGCGGCCTCGTGCCCCGCTTCGAGGACACCGGATCGGTGCTGCTCGCCGCATCCATCCTCGGCGCCACGATCATGCCGCACGCGATCTACGCCCACTCGTCGCTCACCCGAGACCGCTTCGGCTCGACGACGACCGATGCGCCGACGGAGGCCGTGCGCACGGAGACCTCGCGCATCCGTCGCCTGCTCACCGCGACCCGGTGGGACGTCTCGATCGCGATGGTCATCGCGGGTACGGTGAATCTCGGCATCCTGCTGCTCGCGGCCGCGAACCTCGCCGGCGTCGAGGGCACCGACTCGCTCGAAGGCGCGCACGCCGCGCTGGCCGCAGGGCTCGGTCCTGTCGTCGCGACGTTCTTCGCGGTCGGGCTGCTGGCCTCGGGCCTCGCCTCGACGTCGGTGGGCGCCTACGCGGGGGCCGAGATCATGCACGGACTGCTGCACGTGCGCATCCCGCTGCTCGCGCGTCGGCTGGTGACTCTGATCCCCGCGCTCGTGATCCTCGGCATCGGCTTCGATTCGACGCTCGCCCTCGTGCTCAGCCAGGTCGTGCTCTCGTTCGGCATCCCCTTCGCCCTGATCCCGCTCATCGCGCTCACGGCTCAGCGCCGCACACTCGGCGTCTGGGCGAACCGCCTGTGGACGACGGCGGCCGGCATCATCGCGTCCGTCCTGCTCATCGCCCTCAACGGCGCCCTGCTCTGGCTGGTGCTCACCGGAGCCTGAACCGCAGCCCCTCGAGCAGACCGGCACCGGGACGCAAGACGCAGAGGTCAGGACGCAAGACGCAGGGCGCACAGAACCGCCCCGAGCCGGCACGGGAAGAGTCGACTCGGGGCGGCGGTCTGTCACCGAGAGCGGAGGTTCTCCGTCCATCGCGAGGTCGCGCCGTCGGCGATGCGGTAGCCGGCGTCCGGCACCGCCACGACGGTCACCTCACCGGTGACCCGCACCTTGCCGCCCGGCGATTCGACCTTCTCGCCGTTCACGTAGTAGCTGACGCCCTTCACGTTCGTCGGCACCTTGACCTCGTCGCGAGAGGTGCCCGGCTTGTCGGTGAACTTCGGCGCCTTCGGCTCCGTCGGGGCGGTCAGCACCGGCACGTTCGCCCAGTCGAGGTCGCTCGCGAGATAGAACGAGGTGTACGCCGGCTGGTTGTAGGTCGTCTGCTGACGCGCGGTCTCAGCCCGGTACTGCACATCGTGCATGAGGGTCGTGAGCTTGTGCGCCGTGGGCTCGGTCGTGGTGAAGAACCGCAGCGCGCTCGAGTCGGCCGTGCGCACCAGCAGCTCCTCGCGCCAGTCGCCCAGCACATCGGCGACGAGCGAGGGGTTGCCCTTCGTGCCGTTGTTGGTGAGCGAGCCCGTCGCGGTGAGCACAGTGCCTCGCGTCCAGTCGTCGATGGTCGGCGTCTGGTCGCCGCTGCCGTTGACGAGCTGCGTCGTCAGGTCGCCCGCCCAGCGGATCGACATGTTCGTGCCGGGCGTCTGCGCCTGCAGCACCTCGCCCGTCGCACTGAGCAGACCGCTGCCCTCCGTGCCGCCCGGCATGCTCGACCACACCTCGATGCCGGGCACGTCCGGCCGCACGTCGCCGATCATCGCCCGACCCGTGTCTCGGCCCGAGTAGGCGCCGAAGAGGGACTCTCCCGTGGCGGCATCGCGCATCACCGACCCGTACGGCGCGCTGGTCGCACCCTCATGAGCCGTCCAGATCTCCACACCGGCGCGGCTCGGATCGATGTCTGTCACGTGCATCGCGTCGCCGTGTCCCAGGCGCACCGATGCTCCGGGATCCGCACTGCCCTCGGGGAGCACGTCGAACGAGCTGTACAGCAGGCTGCCGTCGTCGTCGATCGTCGCGGAACCGTAGACGAGCTCCTGCCTGCCGTCGCCATCCACGTCGGCGAAGCTCAGCGAGTGATCGCCCTGCGTCGTGATCGTGCCGAACTCGGGGTCGCTGCCGTCGCGGCCGTGCGGCGAGTCGTTGAACGGGTTCGTCAGGGGCACGTGGCCGCTGTCGACATCCCAGCGGGCCTTCAGCCGCTTGCCGTCCCAGTCGAAGGCCGCGACGGTCGTACGTGTGTAGTAGCCGCGGGCGAAGACGGCGGACGGATGCTGGCCGTCGAGGTATCCGACTCCCGCGAGGAAGCGGTCGACGCGGTTGCCCGGCTCGATGCGCGACATCGCGTAGTCGCCCCACAGCAGGCCGTCGTCGCCGCGCTCGGTCGGATACGGGATGGTCTGCAGCTCCTTGCCCGTCGCGCTGTCGAAGACGGTGAGGTACTCGGGTCCGTCGACGATGAAGCCCTCGAACTCTCGCAGCAGGTTGCGAGCGCTGCGACCGGGCGCGTACACGTCGATGAAGGTCGTGGCGAGCTCCTGCGCCGACTCGGGCGAGAGCGGATACTCGTGCGTGACGGGCATGCCCCACGCCTCTTCGAGAGTGGCCGGCCACTGACCCGACACGACCTCCGCCCGCTCACTCCAGCCGAGGAACATCTCGACGAGGTGCTGCTCGTAGTCCGCGGCGCTGAGTCGGTAGTCGTCGTCGTTCGAGTAGCCCGCCTTGCGGTCGTCCTTCGGCAGCGTGATGTACGACTCGCTCGCGACGCTGCCGTCGGCGGTGTACTGCACGGACTTCGTGCCAGGGGCCGTCTTCAGCATCGTCTCGGAGCGTCCGTCGCCGTCGAAGTCGTAGACGAGGAACTGCGTGTAGTGCGCACCGGCGCGGATGTTCACGCCGAGATCGAGGCGATTGAGCAGCGTGCCATCGAGCTCGTAGGTGTCGAGGTAGACGGGGCCCGTGTAGCCGCGCTGCGAGACGTCCTTCGAGTTCGAGGGATCCCACTTCACGACGTACTCGTACTGCCCGTCGCCGTCGACGTCGCCGACCGACACATCGTTGGCCGAGTAGGTGTAGGCCTCGCCCTTCGGTGTGACGCCGTCGGCGGGCTTCTGCAGCGGAAGGTCGTAGTGCCCCTCCGCCCACGCAGACACGGACGGCGAAGCGGATGCCGTCAGCTCGACGCCGTTCACCACCGGCACCACGGAGTACTGCGATGCGGCCGCGCCGTCGGCATCCGCGTAGTTCGTGCTGTCGGTGATCGTGGCGATCTTCGCTCCGTCGCGGTAGACGGCGAAGTCGGGACCCGCGAGCCCCGTGGCGGTCGCACCGCTCGCCTCGGTGGCGAGCAGTCTCCAGCTGAGGAAGACACCGTCGGCGGTCGAGACGGCGACAAGACCGCGGTCGAGCGTCTCGAGCTGTGGCGTCTTCGGCCCGGAGTCATGGCGACCGGCCGTCGGCGCTGTGGGCGACGCCGCCGTCGCACTCTGCGCGCCTCCCACGAGGAGGCAGCCGACTGCGGCCACCGCCACGACGGCGCGGAACGATTGGTGTCGGATATTCATCGTCGAAATCCTTCTCTGGGCATGGCGCCCGCTCGGATAGCGTTTTCCCGTGCCCGGTCGAAGCTACCCGCAGAGCTCGTCCCCCGTCAAGGAATCCGGGCCGATTGACACGATTCACAGCGTGCGCGGCGGAGTGCTCCGACGGTTAGGCTCGAAGGATGTCTGCCGAAACCGCGCGCCGCAACGTCCGCATCCTCACCTGGATCGGCATCGCGACCGGCGTGATCGGCGGGCTGCTCGTCGCCTTCCCCACCGTGCTGCCCTTCGGCGGCCCCTGGGTGCAGCTCGCCCTGGGCATCGCGACCCTCGTGCTGGCCTTCCGCGCCCGCAAGATCGGCATCGCCGAGATCGAGGGGTTCGACGGTCGGCTCTCGCTCTTCGCCGCCCTGCTCGGGTTCCTCATCATCTTCTTCGCGGGGCAGGTCGCCTTCGGCATCCTCGTCGACGTCGCGAACCCCTGATCTAGGCTGGACCCGTGGCATCCCCTGCAGCAGACGACTACCTGAAGACCGTCTACGCGCACACCGAATGGCAGGACGCGCCGATCACCCCCTCGGTGCTCGCGGCGAAGCTGGGCATCGCCCCGTCGTCGGTCACCGAGATGGTCAAGAAGCTCGCCGCCGCCGGGCTCGTCTCGCACGTCCCATACGGCGCGGTGCGGCTGACGGATGCCGGCACGCAGCGAGCTCTGGCCATGGTGCGTCGGCACCGCCTGATCGAGACCTGGCTGGTGCAGGAGTTCGGCTACGGATGGGACGAGGTGCACGACGAAGCCGAGGTGCTCGAGCACACGATCAGCGACCGTCTGCTCGAGGGCATCGACGCACGCCTCGGACGCCCGCGGTTCGACCCGCACGGCGACGCGATCCCCGATGCCGCAGGCGTCGTCGAACGCGAGCCCTTCGTGCTTCTCGCCGATGCGCCGTCGGGGCACGTCGGACGCGTGCTGCGCGTCGACGACCGAGACCCGGAACTGCTGCGTGCTCTCGAGGGGGCGGGCGTCACCGTCGCCGCGAACATCACGACGACCCCCACGGGCATCGAACTCGAGGGCACCGCGACCGAGCTCCCCGACGGCGCCGCACAGGTCGTCTGGCTCAGCGCCTGAGAACCTCGTCAGAACCTGACACCTGCCCGTAACCGCCGCCGCATAGGCTGTGCACATGGCACACCGCGACAACATCGAATGCTGGCTGACCGACATGGACGGCGTGCTCGTTCATGAGAACGATGCCATCCCCGGAGCGTCCGAGCTGCTCGCAGGGTGGGAGCAGAACGAGATCCCCTACCTCGTGCTGACGAACAACTCGATCTTCACGGCGCGTGACCTGTCGGCCCGCCTCCGCGCCAGCGGGCTCATCGTGCCCGAGGAGCGGATCTGGACCTCGGCACTGGCGACGGCCGACTTCCTCGCGCAGCAGTTGCCCGGCGGCTCGGCCTTCGTGATCGGCGAGGCGGGCATCCTCACGGCGCTGCACGAGGCCGGCTTCATCATGACCGAGACGAACCCCGACTTCGTGGTCGTCGGCGAGACCCGCAACTACTCGTTCGAGGCGATCACCAAGGCGATCCGGCTCATCATCAAGGGCGCGCGCTTCATCGTCACGAACCCGGATGCCACCGGGCCGTCAGCCGACGGCGTGATGCCGGCGACGGGCGCGATCGCGGCCCTGATCACCAAGGCCACGGGCAAGGAGCCGTATGTCGTCGGCAAGCCGAACCCGATGATGTTCCGCTCGGCCCTCAACAAGATCGGCGCGCACTCGAAGAAGACCGGCATGATCGGCGACCGCATGGACACCGACATCATCGCCGGCATCGAGGCAGGACTGCACACCGTGCTCGTCATGACGGGCATCAGCGACGAGGCCGAGGTTGAGAAGTACCCGTTCCGCCCCGACGAGATCGTCGACTCGGTCGCCGATCTGCTGCCGACGGTCACCGAGTCGATTCCGACGCTCGACGAGGACTGAGATGGGCGCGCTCGACGAAGGAGAACGGGTCGTCGCAGCGGATGCGGCCGCCTGGCGCGCCTGGCTCGAAGAGCATCACGAGCGCACCTCGGGCGTCTGGCTGTTGAGCGTGCGCGGTCAGAACGAGGGCAGGGTGGGATACGACGACGCCGTGCGTCAGGCTCTGTGCTTCGGATGGATCGACGGCCCCGTGCGCACGCTCGACGACGAGACCGTGGGTCAGTGGTTCTCGCCCCGCCGACGCGGCAGCGGGTGGGCGGCGACCAACAAGGCGCGGCTGATCGACCTCGAGGCCGCCGGGCTGCTCGCGCCCGCCGGCATCCGCGTGCTCGAGACCGCCAAGGCCGACGGGTCGTGGACTCTGCTCGACGGACCGGAGGCGGGCATCGAGCCGCCGGAGCTGACCGAGGCGCTGGATGCCGTGCCCGCTGCACGAGCCAACTGGGACGCCTTCCCGAAGTCGGTCAAGAAGTTCGGCCTGACGCACATCGCGATGGCCAAGCGTGCAGAGACGCGATCCGCCCGGATCGCGAAGATCGTGGCGGATGCCGCCGAAGGGAAGCGCCCATGAACCAGTCCGACCTGCTGTTCCTGGTGATCTTCGTGATCCTGCTCAGCTCGCTCACCGTGTTCATCGTGCAGTTCGTCCGCTCCCGTCGCCGCGGCGGAGGCGACGGCGACGGCCGCGCCGGCTGGTGGGAAGGCCCCTGGGACGACGACGACCGCAAGCGCTGACCGGCGGCGTTTCGCACCCGACGTGGATCAGCGCAGCGTCAGACTGCGCACGCGCTCGACCGGTTCCGGCATCCGCAGCGGCCCCGCACCCGGCGTGATCGTGCCGAGGATGCGCGGCTCGCGCGCTCCCGTGCCGCCGGGCGTCACCGCGGCGACTCCGTGCATGGTGCACCACCCGATCAGTGCGAACAGGATCGCCTCCTTGCTGTCCACCGGGGCACCGAGCTCATCGGCGAGCACGACCTCGACGCCGGGGAGAGCATCGCGCAGACCCTGCATGATCAGCGGGTTGTGGCATCCGCCCCCGGAGACGGCCAGGAATCGGATACCGGCGGCACGCACGTCCTGAGCCACCGTGCGGACGGTGAGTTCCGTGAGGGTGCGCACGAGGTCGGGGAGTGAGATCTCTCGTCCGTCTGCGGTCATGCGATCGATGTGAGCACGCACATAGTCGAGGTGGAAGTGCTCCTTGCCCGTGCTCTTCGGGGCGGGGAGCGCGTAATAGGGGTCGGCGAGGAGCGTGGCCAGCAGCGCCTCGTCGACCGTTCCGGTGCGGGCGATCGCGGCGTCCGCGTCGTACCCGCGCTCGTTCAGGCCTTCCGCCACGACGACGGCGTCGACCAGCGCGTTCGCCGGACCGATGTCATACGCCGAGAGCCCGTCGGCGCCCACCACGGTCATGTTCGCGATGCCGCCGAGATTGACGGCCGCCGAGACGCCCGCTCGGCCACGCAGCAGCAGCTCGTCGAGGAACGACACCAGCGGAGCGCCGTGTCCGCCGGCGGTGATGTCGCGGATGCGCACGTCCGACACGACCGGCGCGCCCACCCGCTCGGCGATCCATGCCGGCTGGCCGATCTGCAGCGTGCCGAGCGCGTGGCCGTCGGCGACCCAGTGGAAGACGGTCTGCCCGTGCGTGCACACGGCATCCACTCCCCCGACCGCGTCGGATGCCGCCGCGGCGACCTCGGCGAAGGCCTGCCCGATCAGAGTGTCGAGTTCGCAGACCTCGGCGAGGGTCGTGGGCGACGGGGGCAGCGCGGCGACGAGTCGAGCACGGAGGTCTGGCGCGTACGGGATGCTGTCCTCGTGCAGCACCGTGCCGTGCAGCGCGCCATCGCTCTCCTCGAAATCCACGACCGTGACGTCGATGCCGTCGTGCGAGGTGCCCGAGAGCAGTCCGAGTATGCGCATGCGTGTTCCTTCCGTCGCCTGCTATGAGCGTAAGGCCGATTTGTTAGGGAGGCGAACGGAATCCATGTCGAACCCGTAATACTGCAGAATGCTTGGCGGGAGGGCACCATCGAACCATGCCCGACCCGGACTTCATCCTTGCCCTCATCGTCTCCGACATCGCCATCGTCGCGATACTCGGAACGGGGTTGCTTATCGGTTTCCGAAAGCTCGGCAGGAGCCTTGATGCACTCGAGGCGGATATCGGGGCTGCCCTCGACAGATTGGCGAAGTGCGGCGCTGACGTCAGCGCAGGACGAGCGCCGCGGCGCCGATGAGCGGCCCCTCGTCGCCGAGACCCGAGCGCACGACACGCGTGCGGCGGGAGTACTCGTGCGCCGCGCTCGCGGTGAGGGCCTGCTGCACGAGGTCGATGTAGTCGGCCGAGACCCGCGAGAACCCGCCGCCGATCGCGACCATGTCGAGGTCGACAAGGGTCGCGGCATCCGCCAGCGCTTCGCCGACCGCCTTCGCCGACCGTTCGATGGCCGCGCGGGCGATGGCGTCACCGGCAGCGGCATCCCGCGCCAGGTCTTCACCGGTGGCTCCGGTCCAGCCCTGCTGCTGCGCCCAGGCGGCACTCGCCGGGCCGGAGGCGATCTCCTCGAGCGTGAGTCCGCCCTCGCGGCGCACCTGGCCCAGGTGTCCGGCATTGCCGGTGGCGCCGGGAATGTATGCGCCATTGACGACGAACCCTCCACCGACTCCGGTCGAGACGACGATCGACAGTGAGGCACCGGCATCCTGCGTCGCACCGAGCCACGACTCGGCGAGCGCGAGCGCCCCGCCGTCGTGGCCGAGAATGGTCGGCACCTCGCGGCCGAGCGCAGCGGATGCCGCAGAGCGCACCGATTCCGCGAGCCCGAATCCCCGCGCAAGCGGCATGTTCACCGGCATGATCGCTCCGGCGCCGCGGTCGATCGGGCCGGCACTGCCCGCTCCCGCACCGACGAGTTCCGCGTCAGCGGGGAGCGCAGCCAGAGCATGCGTGACGATCGCACTGACGGCCAGGTCCAGCGATTCGAGCGTCGCCTCGCGGCCGGTCGCCTGACGCGAGCGGCTGCCGTCGACCAGCACGCCGTGCTCGCTCACGAGCGCGGCCTCCATCTTGGTGCCGCCGACGTCGACGGCGAGTGCGTAGCGGGTCACTGGGGGTCGAGTCCGAGGTCGTCGAGGTCGAAGGCCGCACGCCATTCGAGACCCTCGGCTTCGATCGCGGCCTGAGCGCCGGTCTTGCGGTCGACGATCACGGCGACGGCGACGATCTCGGCGCCCTCCTTGCGCAGCGCCTCGACGGCCTTGAGCGCGGACTGACCCGTGGTCGAGGTGTCCTCGAGCACCACGACGCGCTTGCCCTTGACGTCTGCGCCCTCGATCTGGCGGCCGCGGCCGTGATCCTTCGGCTCCTTGCGCACCACGAAGGCGTCGAGCGGCTTGTCGGCGGCGACCGAGGCGTGCAGCACCGAGTTGGCGATCGGGTCGGCGCCGAGGGTCAGGCCGCCGACCGCCACGACGTCGAGGTCGCCGATCAGGTCGAGCATGATGCGGCCGATCGCGGGAGCGGCGCGGTGGTCGAGGGTGAGCTTGCGCATGTCGACGTAGTACGTCGCCTTCTTGCCGCTCGAGAGCGTGAAGTCTCCGTGGAACACGGCCTCGTCCTTGATCAGGTCGAGGAGGGTCTGGCGGTCAGCGTCGAGTGCGGTCACGGCATCCAGTGTAGGAGGTGGGCCCTAGGCTTGACGCATGCGCTTGGCCACCTGGAACGTCAACTCCATCCGCACCCGTGTCACCCGCACCGTCGAGTTCGCCGTCCGCGAGGACATCGACGTGCTGGCGATGCAGGAGATCAAGTGCAAACCCGAGCAGTTCCCCTATGCTCCGTTCGAGGACGCCGGCTACCACGTCGAGGTGCACGGCCTGAATCAGTGGAACGGCGTCGCGATCGCGAGCCGGCTGCCGATCACCGATGTGCGCACGGCGTTCGACGGCATGCCGGGCTTCGCCAAGGGGCATGAGGGGCCGGATGCTCCGCTCGAGGCTCGCGCCCTGGGTGTGCTCGTCGACGGCGTGCGCGTGTGGAGCCTGTACGTGCCGAACGGCCGCTCGCTCGACGACCCGCACTACGCCTACAAGCTGCATTGGCTCGAAGAGCTGAAGAAGTCGACCGCTGCCGAGCTCTCGGCGAACCCCGATCTGCCGCTCGCCCTGGTGGGCGACTTCAACATCATCCCGTTCGACGCCGACAACGGCGACCCCGACATCGTCGAGGGCGTCTCGACGCACGTCTCGCCGCAGGAGCGCCAGGCCTTCTTCGCGTTCGGCGACGCGGGAGTCACCGACGTCGTGCGCCCGCTGCTTCCTGAGGGCTACACGTACTGGGACTACCAGCGCCTGAAGTTCCCTCGCAACGAGGGCATCCGCATCGACTTCATCCTCGGCTCGAAGACGCTTGCAGAGGCCGTCACCGGCGCATCCATCCACCGGGAAGAGCGCAAGGGCGAGCAGCCCAGCGATCACGTTCCCGTGGTCGTCGAGTTCGACCTCGGCGGTGCCGACGAAGACGACGACGACCTGCCGATGATCTTCTCCTGACTTCCCCGTCGTTGAGCGAGCGAAGCGAGACGTAACGGATGACTCTGCGCCTGATCGCCACGGACCTCGACGGCACTCTGCTGACGTCGGCATCCGAGGTGAGCGTGCGCACGCGCGCGGCGCTCGACGCGGCGCGGGCACGCGGCATCCACGTCGTTCCGGTGACGGCCCGTCAGCCGATCGGCTTGCGCACTCTCGCGAGTGATGCAGGATTCGACGGATGGGCGCTGTGCAGCAACGGCGCCTACGCGACCCACCTCGTCGACGGGCGGATGCTGTTCGCCGAAGAGCTTCCGGCAGAGACCATCCGCACCCTAGCCGAGGCGCTGCGCGCCAGCATCCCCGGGCTGCTGTTCGCGAGCGTGCGGGAGGGCGGCGAGACGTTCGTGGCCCAGCACGGCTACGCCGAGATCGCCGACCTCGCCGACCACAAGCGCGATCCGCGCACGATGGGCGGCGTCGCCCTCGACCACGTGCTCGCCGCACCGAGCCTCAAGTTGGTGATCCGGCATCCGGAGCTCGCCCCGACAGCGCTGTTCGACGCACTGTGCGCGCTCGAACTCACCGGCTTCGAGGCGACGCTGTCAGGCGCCCCGTTCCTCGAGGTCATGGCCGACGGCGTCACCAAGGCCACGGGGCTGGCTCGCCTCTGCGAGCACCTGGAGATCGAACGCCGCGACGTCATCGCCTTCGGCGATGCCCTCAACGACGTCGAGATGCTGCGCTGGGCGGGCCACGGCGTCGCGATGGCCGGCGCGGCGGACGTCGTGCAGGATGCCGCCGACGAGACCACCGCGTCGAACGACGACGACGGAGTGGCGAGGGTGATCGAGCGGGTGCTCGGGGTCTGCTGACCGGACATGACACGAGAGCCCGGCCGCTTCCGCGGAAGCTGCCGGGCCCTCGTCAGCATTCGGGTCAGTTCTGAGCCCGTCGACGACGGACAAGCAGCATGCCGGCGAGCAGCAGGCCGGATGCCATCATCACCGCGAACGCCGGCGCATCGGCGCCAGTGCTGGCCAATGGTGCGTCGGCCCCTGTGACCGCCCCCGTGACCGTGGCGCCGGGTGCCGCAGTCAACCAGGAGCCGGGCACTCGCCACGACCTCCGACTGCGCGTTCAACGCCACGAGCGTGTGCGTTCCGGGTGACGTGCTCGCAGGGACGCGGAAGGTACCCGTCAGCGCGCCGCTCGCATCGGCGGTCAGAGTTCCCAGCGCTTGAGGAGCCGAGCGCAACTCGAATGCGATCTTCGCGCCAGGCGCGAACCCCGTGCCCGAGATGTCGATGTCGCTGCCGGCCCGGATCGACCCCGTTGCGAGCGCGAGTGCCGGCTCCGGCTCCGGCTCCGGCTCCGGCTCCGGCTCGGGCTCCGGCTCCGGCTTCGTGATGGGCACGAGCGTGAAGTCGATGCCGCCCACTGTCGTGGACGCTGCCGCCGTCACGGGAGTCGCGAGATCCGCCGTCTCGACGCCGTCGTAGAACTGCGGCTTCGCCGTCGTCGGGCTGTCGTTGTAGAAGATCACGGATGCCTTGAAGATGTACGTTCCCGCCGGGATGTTGAGCGTGTATGACCCCGTCTGCCAGTCGGCGATCACATATCCGACACGCTCATCGCCATCCCAGGCTTCGACGAGCATCTCGCGGCCCTCCGAGCTCACCATCGTGACGGTGCCGGTGATTGTCGCTGCTGAGTCGAGCTGAGCGTCGGTGCCTGTGATGTCGTCGCCAGATTCGACGACCACTGGAGTCGCAGCCTCCTCGGTGGCGGCGATATTTCGATTCAGTCCTCGAACGTCCCGACCTCCGGCACCCGATCCGTTCGTCCGTAGCGCAGCAGCATCACGCCGCTGTCGTCGACGACCGGCGGCTCGAGCAGGCGCAGCACCGACGGCATGGCACCGTCGTCGAACACCTTCTTGCCCGTGCCGAGCAGGATCGGATACACCCACAGGTTGAGCTCGTCGAACAGCCCTCCGGCGAGCAGCGAGTGCACGAAGTCGATGCTGCCGATCACGTGCACCTCGTCGTGCTGTGCTCTCAGTTCGGCGATCTCGGCGGCGAGATCGTCCCCGACGCGGTGACTGTTCTGCCACGAGAGCGCGACATCAGGGTTCCGCGACGCGACATACTTCGGCACCCGGTCGAAGAGCCTGCCGATCTCCCCCGACGGGCCTTCCGTGTGATGCGGCCAGTACGACGCGAAGATGTCGTAGGTGCGGCGGCCGAGCAGCAGGGCGTCGAGCCGCTGCATCCCCTGCGAGACGGTCTCTCCCATGCCCGACGACGGATACCCCGCCTGCCAGCCGCTGAATTCGAACCCTCCGGACGGATCCTCGTCGGTGCCGCCCGGGCCCTGGGCGACGCCGTCGAGGGTCATGAAGAGGTCGATCAGGATGCGTCCGGTCATCAGAGTGCTCCTTTGCACAAGAGTGCGGCGATGTTCCCAGTATGCGCTCGTGCGCTGCCGTCGCGCCGTCTACCCTTCCGCGCCCCAGCGCCCGAGCTGCTCGATGGCCTCGCGAAGCGCGAGACCACGATCAGTGAGCGCGTAGGCACGCGTGTTGTGCCGCAGCGGAAGTCGACTCAAGACCCCGGCCGCTTCGAGCTCGCGCAGACGGGTCGCGAGGATGTTGGTCGGCACCCCGAGCTCACGCTGCAGGTCGCCGTATCTCTGCGGCCCAGCGAGCAGCTGCTCGACGATGAGCAGCGCCCACCGGGCGCCGACGATGTCGAGGGCGGCAGCGAGGTCGCTCACGCGTTCTGATCGGAATCCGACTTCATCCAGAACGGCGAGTAGTGATACCCGTCGGGGTCGTCGAACTGGCGCTGATACATGAACGAGTAGTCGTCGGTGTCGCCGACCCTGCCACCGGCGGCAGCGGCACGCTCGACGAGCTCATCGACGGCCTCGCGGCTGCCGAGATCGAACGAGACCGTGACCTTCGACGGCGTATCGGGTCCACCGATCACGTCCTCGGTGCCGCCGACGCTCGCATACATCTCGCGGCTGCCGAGCATGACGTACTGCTCGGGCGCGATCGCGAAGCACGACACGTTGTGATCGGACATCTCGGCGTTGAGGGTCCAGCCGAGAGCGGTGTAGAAGGCGGTGGCCCGGTCGACGCTCTCGACCGGGCAGGTGATGAATATGCTCATGCGCCCACACTTGCAAAAAGCAAGTAAGACGTCAAGAGGTCTTCGCGGCGGGCAACGATCCCCCGTGCGGGGGATGCCACCGCATCCGCCCCGGCTCTACGGTGGGGGGATGCCTGCAGCGCCGTTCACCCGCATCCCCAGCGTCCGCGAGCAGCGCGGCGATATCGTGCTCGCTGCGGTCATGTTCGTCGGCGCCGTGCTGAGCGCCGCACTCTCGACGGTGGCCGAGATCTACGGCGACACCAGGGCAGAGCCGTGGACCGCGCTGGTCTACGCGGTCGCCGTCACCGCGCCGCTCGCCGTGCGCCGGCGCTGGCCCGCCCCGGTCGCCGTCGCGATCTCGCTCGCGTACTTCCTCGCGATCACGTTCCAGGTGCCCGAGATCTACGTCGGCAACATCGCGATGTTCGTGTCGCTGTACACGGTGGGCGCGTGGATGAACAACCGCAGAGCCGCGATGATCGTGCGCGTCTCGATCATCGTCGGCATGTTCGTCTGGCTGATCATCACGATGTACCGACAGGCGATCGAAGAGGCCGACAAGGCCGAGGTCGCGGCGGGCCTCCTCTCGCCCTACCTCGCCTTCATGCTCATCCAGCTGCTGCTGAACGTGCTGTACTTCGGCGGCGCCTACTACTTCGGCGAGCGCTCGTGGCACGCCGCACAGGAGCGAGCGGTGCTGGAGCAGCGCACGGCCGAGCTCGAGAAGGAGCGCGAGGTCACCGCTGCCCAGGCCGTCGCGCTCGACCGCGTGCGCATCGCCCGAGAGCTGCACGACGTCGTCGCCCACCATGTGTCGGTGATGGGCGTGCAGGCGGGAGCCGCCCGGCTCGTGATCGATCAGGATCCGGAGAAGTCCAAGAGCATCCTCACAGGGATCGAGGCATCGGCGCGTGATGCGATCCACGAGCTGCGGCAGTTGCTCGAGACCCTCCGCACCCCTGGCGGCGAGACGACGGATGTCGCATCGACGGTGACGCTCGACGACATCCGCTCGCTGGTCGAGGCGTCGACGGAAGCGGGCCTGCCCACGCACTACGTCGTGATCGGCGAGCCGGTGCCCGTGCCCTCGATCGTCGCCGTGAATCTGTATCGCATCGCCCAGGAATCGCTCACGAACGCCCGCCGTCACGCCGGCGTCGGCGCCACCGCCGACGTGCGCGTGCGTTACGACGACGACGGCGTCGAGGTCGAGATCGTCAACACCGGCCGCGCAGTGGCGGTGCTGCGCCCCGGGCTCGGCCAGCTCGGCATGCGCGAGCGCGCCGCCGCATCCGGGGGCACGCTCGACGTCGCTCCGCGTGCGGCGGGAGGGCTGCGCGTGCGGGCTCGCGTTCCCCTGACCGGCGACGGCAGCCAGACCGAGCCCACCGCCCCCACCGAGACGTTGATCGAGACGAGCACCACCTCATGAGCCAGACCGATGCGCCGATCCGAGTCCTGCTCGTCGACGATCATGCGATGCTGCGAGCAGGATTCCGGACCATCCTCGACACGCAACCCGACATCACGGTGGTCGGCGAGGCGGCAACCGGCGCCGAGGCGGTCGCCCAGGCGTCTGCCCTGCGCCCCGACGTGATCACGATGGATGTGCAGATGCCCGACATGGACGGCATCGAGGCCACCAGGCGGATCGTCGCCGATGCGGGCGTCGGAGCGGCCATCGCGATCGTGACGACGTTCGACCGCGACGACTACCTCTACCAGGCGCTGGATGCCGGAGCGAGCGGCTTCCTGCTCAAGAACGCCGGTGCGGAGGATCTCATCGCGGCGGTCCGGGCTCTCGCAGCGGGCGACGGGATGCTGGCGCCCGAGGTCACGCGTCGGGTGCTGGCTCGATTCACGACAGCATCCTCTCGGGCATCCTCTCGGGCATCCGGCCCGGCATCCGCTTCGGCATCCGCTTCGGCATCCGCCGGGGAATCGACGCCGACCGCCGTGCCGTCACCGGTCGCCCCGACCGTGCTCCTCGACCCGCTCACCGAGCGCGAGGCCGAGGTGCTGGTGCTGCTGGTCGACGCCCGCAGCAACGCCGAGATCGCCGGCGCCCTGTTCATCGGAGAGGCCACCGTGAAGACCCACGTCTCGCGGATCCTGCAGAAGCTCGGTGCGCGCGATCGCGTGCAGGCCGTGGTGCTCGCGCACCGGATGGGACTCGCGTAACGCCGACCCCGATACCCTCGGATCCATGACCACCGCCGCACCTCTGTCTCGACCGATCCTGGCCGGGGTGGTCACCGCACTGGTCGGATTCACGAGTTCGTTCGCCGTCGTGCTCACGGGTCTCGGCGCCGTCGGCGCCACACCTGCGCAGGCGGCCAGCGGACTGCTCGCCGTCAGCCTCACTATGGGACTCGCCTGCATCGTGCTCGCCTGGCGGTATCGGATGCCGATCACCGTCGCCTGGTCGACCCCCGGCGCCGCACTCCTCGCCGCGACCGGAGTGGTCGACGGCGGATGGCCTGCCGCCGTCGGCGCGTTCCTCGTCGCGTCCGGGCTCATCCTGCTCACGGCGCTCTGGCCGGCGCTCGGTGCGCTGATCGCCCGCATCCCGCCGTCCATCGCGCAGGCGATGCTCGCCGGAGTGCTGCTGCCACTGTGTCTCGCGCCGATCACCGGCCTCGTGGCGAACCCGTGGGGCGTGGTTCCGGTCGTGCTGACGTGGCTGGTCTTCGCACGTCTCGCGCCGCGGTGGGCCGTGCCCCTCGCCTTCGTCGCCGCAGCGGTCGTGGTGGCCGTCTCGCTGATCCAGGAGCGCTCCGCAGTCGACGCCGGACTCCTCGTGCCCCGGCTCGAACTCACCGCCCCCACCTTCACGGTCGGCGCTCTCGTCGGTCTGGCTCTGCCGCTGTTCATCGTCACGATGGCCTCGCAGAACGTCCCCGGCATCGCCATCATGCGCAGCTTCGGCTACGAGGTCCCCTGGCGTCCTGCGATGCTCGTGACGGGTGTCGGAACGGCGGTCGGCGCGACCGCCGGCGGCCACGCCATCAACCTCGCGGCGATCAGCGCCGCCCTCGCCGCCTCGCCCGACGCCGACCCCGATCCGAAGCGCCGTTGGGTCGCCGGGGTCTCGACCGGAGTCTCGTACCTGGTGCTCGGCGGGTTCTCGGCGGCCTTCGCCACGCTCGTGCTCCTGGCCCCCGAGGCGGTGATCCCTGCGGTGGCAGGTCTCGCGCTGTTCGCCGCCTTCGGGTCGTCCGTGCAGCAGGCGATCGACGACCCGGGCGAGCGCATCCCCGCGGTCGTGACCTTCCTTGTCGCGGCCTCCGGCATCGCGGTGCTGGGAGTCAGCGCCGCCTTCTGGGCTCTCGTCGCGGGCCTCGTCGTGCGCACGGTGCTGCATGCCGGGCGCCGCTGACCCCGGCCAGCACTGACACCGGCCGGCACTGACACCGGCGAGGACTGACACCGGCGAGGACTGACACCGGCCAGCACTGGCACCGGCCGGCGCCGGCACCTCACGGAGCGCCCTCGGCTACCGTGGACGCGTGACAGTTCCCACGCCTGCTCCTGCGCCGTCGGCCGGTGCGCCAGTCGGATACTTCGACGCACGTGCACTGCTCGACCCGGTGAATCCCGCCGAGGTCGACGCCTTCGCCCGAGCGCAGCGCGCGGCGAACCCCACGCCGGCCGGTCGGATCGTCGCGTGGGTGGTCGCGGGGTTCGCCCTGCTGTGCGTGGTGCCGGTCCTCGCGATCATGATCCTGGGCCTGGGCTATGCGATCGGTCGTGAGACGGGGGTCGCGGTCGCCGCTCTCCTCGGACTGATGCTGCTCGCGGGCCTCGTCATCGGGATCGTGATGCTGGTGCGTCGCAGCATCCGTCTGCGCAATCTCACCCGATTCCGCCTCGCGCGCTTCGCCGGGGCGAACGCGATGAGCTACATCGAGCGGATCGACGACCCGCCGCTGCCCGGCATGATCTTCTCGTCGGGGTCGAGCCGCATGTCGACCGACGTGCTGCGAGGGGTCGAACCGCGCTTCGTCGAGTTCGGCAACTACCAGTACACGACCAGCAACGGCAAGCAGTCGACGACCCACCGCTGGGGATACGTCGCGGTGAAGCTCGACGTGCCGCTGCCGAACATCGTGCTCGACGCGCTCGGCAACAACACTCTCGGCAGCACGCTCGCGGCCGCGTTCCGCAGCGACCAGCGGCTCTCGCTCGAGGGCGACTTCGACCGGTACTTCTCGTTGTACTGCCCGACCGGATACGAGGTCGACGCCCTGTATCTGTTCACCCCCGACGTCATGGCGCGGTTCATCGACCATGCGGCGCAGCTCGACGTCGAGATCGTCGACGACTGGCTCTTCCTCTATGCGCGCCGCAACCTGTCGACGCTCGACCCCGCGACCTGGGCGTGGCTCTTCGGCGCGGTCGGGGCGCTGCTCACCAAGCTCGATCAGTGGGCGCGCTGGCGCGACGACAGGCTGCGGCTCGCGGCGCAGCATCCGTCCCTCCCGACCTACGGCGCCCCGGCTCCGGCGCCTGCCGGAGCACCCGCCTTGCCGTTCGCCGCTCCGGCGGGGATGCTGACCCCTCCGCCCATCGGCGTCGCCCCGCCCGGTCAGCGCCTCAGGCGACGCAGTCCCTGGCTGATCGTCGGGATCATCCTGGGGATCACGTTCGTCGTGACCGCGGCGCCGTTCGCGCTCGGGATCTTCTCGGTGCTGTTCCTGCACTGAGCACTTCGCTCTCCCGCGCGCGCTTCACCGCTCTCCCCCGCACGGCTGACGACTGCCCACGCGGGGCACCCGCAGATCCCCCGCACGGATCCGCCGCAGGGGGGATGCCGAGGCCGATCACCGCGCCATAGCGTGAGGGCATGCGATGCACTGAGCGAACGGAGTAAGTCGAAGTGACCACAGGAAAGCTCGTACTCACCGGCATCACCAAGAGCTACGGCTCTCGGCGCGTGCTCGACGACGTCTCGTTCGAGGTGTCCCCCGGGCGCCTCACCGGGTTCGTCGGCGGCAACGGCGCCGGCAAGACCACGACGATGCGCATCGTGCTGGGCCTGCTCGGCTCCGACGGCGGACGCGTCGAACTCGACGGCGTCGCCCTGACCAGCGCAGACCGCCGCCTCTTCGGCTACATGCCCGAGGAGCGTGGCCTGTACCCCAAGATGAAGGTGCTCGAGCAGATCGTGTACCTCGCCCGACTGCACGGGATGAGCAAGGCGGATGCCACGGCACGGGCGACCGCGCTGCTCACCGAACTCGGGCTCGAGGAGCGCCTCGACGACACGATCGAATCGCTGTCGCTCGGCAACCAGCAGCGCGCGCAGATCGCCGCAGCGCTCGTGCACGACCCCGAGGTGCTGATCCTCGACGAGCCGTTCTCGGGCCTCGACCCGCTCGCCGTCGACGTCGTCGCGTCGGTGCTGCAGGCGAGCGCCGCCAAGGGTGCGTCGATCCTGTTCTCGTCTCACCAGCTCGACGTCGTCGAGCGGCTGTGCGACGACCTCGTGATCCTCGCCGGAGGCACGATCCGCGCGTCCGGCTCCCGTGACGGGCTGCGCGCGCAGCACGCCGGCAACCGGTACGAGCTCGTCTCGGCAGGGGATGCCGGATGGCTGCGCGCCGAACCCGGCGTCACCGTCGTCGACTTCGAGGGCGGATACGCCCTGTTCGACGCCGACGACGTCGACACCGCCCAGCGCGTCCTGCGCACCGCCGTCGACCGCGGCGATGTCGCGAGCTTCGCACCCAAGCATCCGTCCCTCGCCCAGATCTTCAAGGAGGTCATCCAGTGAGCACCTCGAACACCACCGGCTCGCCGTCGCAGGCATCGCTGATCTGGCTCGTCGCCGAGCGGGAGATCGGATCGAAGCTGCGCAGCAAGGCCTTCCTGATCTCGACCGGCATCCTGCTGTTCCTCGCCCTCGCCGCCATCGTGATCGGCGGCTTCGCGAGCAAGAACACCGACGCGATGCCCGTGGCCGTGACCTCTGAGACCGCATCCGCGGTGTCTGCCCTGCCCGATCTCGAGATCACCGAGGTGGCCGACCAGGCCGCGGCCGAAGAGCTCGTGCGTTCGGAGAAGGTCGATGCCGCGGTCGTCCCCGGCGAGGGCCCGACCGGGGTCACGATCGTCGCTCTCAAGGACGCGCCCACCGGTCTCGTGTCTGCGCTCTCACAGGCTCCGGACATCGAGATCCTCGAACCCGCGACGACGAACCCGCTGCTGCGGTACTTCATCGCGATCGCATTCGGCGCCGTGTTCATGGGTGCGGCCGCGACCTTCGGCGGCACGATCGCGCAGAGCGTCGTCGAAGAGAAGCAGACCCGCGTCGTCGAGATCCTGCTGTCGACCATCTCGGCCCGCACCCTGCTCGCCGGCAAGGTGATCGGCAACACGATCCTCGCGATGGGGCAGATCCTCGCCCTGGCGGCGGTCGCGACGATAGGGCTCATAGCGACGGGTCAACGCGAGGTGCTGTCGACCCTCGGCGCCCCCATCATCTGGTTCGCGGTGTTCTTCCTGTTCGGGTTCATCCTGCTCGCGGCCCTGTTCGCCGCCGCCGCATCGATGGTGTCGCGTCAGGAGGACATCGGCTCGACCACGACTCCGATCACGATGCTGATCATGGCGCCCTACGTGCTCGTGATCGTCTTCAACGACAACCCGCTGGTGCTGACGATCATGTCGTACGTGCCGTTCTCGGCTCCGGTCGGCATGCCGATGCGGCTCTTCGTGGGCGAGGCGCAGTGGTGGGAGCCGCTGCTCAGCCTCGTGATCCTGCTGGCCAGCTGTGTCGCGGCGATCGTGATCGGCGCGAAGATCTACGAGAACTCGCTGCTGCGCATGGGTTCGCGGGTCAAGCTGGGCGAGGCGCTGCGCGGCTGATCACAGCCCCGCCCCGGGAGCCCGCTCCGACGACGAGGCCCCACCCTGCAGATGTCTGCGGGGTGGGGCCTCGTCGTTCAGATGGTCACGGAGCGGTTCAGATCAGGCCGTCCGACAGGGTGGTGGGGTTGCCGAACCGGTGGTTGGTGATCGACACGGCCTGCTCGTGCAGGAACGGCAGCATCTCGACGCGACCGGCACCCGTGACCGCATGCGACCAGACGGCGACATCGGGCGTGCCGCCGAGCGCCTCGAACAGCGCAGCCGCATCGCCGCCGACGAGACGCACGCGCTGCCAGCTGTGCTCGGCCTTCGCCGCAGCCTTCGCGTAGCGCTTGACCCAGGCGGCGTCGTTCTCGAGCTTCGGAGTCACGCCCTGGGCGCGCAGCGCCTTCTCGACCCGCGAGGGCAGGGCCGATGCGGACACCGTGAACGGGCTGCCGCTGCGCAGGGCCGCGGCGATCACGCGGATGCCGTCGGCGAGCGGTGCGTCCTCGGCGATGCGCACGTCGACGGCGACCGGGCGGTACCGGAACACGTTGCGCTCGACGCCGAGACCCGACTTGTCGCTCACGGCGCCGAACTCGTCGACCCAGGCGCGCTCGTCGGAGGCGGCGGCACGGTGCAGCCACTCGATCTCGACGGCGCCGAGGTCGGAGCCGGCCGCGCTGAGCACCGCCTCGACCGAGGGGTTCACCGCAGCCCCGGGAGACGCGGCGGGGAGCTCGGCCGGAGCCCACTCGCCGAGACCGAACAGGTAGTTCGGGCCACCGGCCTTGGCGCCGGCGCCGACGGCCGACCGCTTCCAGCCGCCGAACGGCTGGCGCTGCACGATCGCGCCGGTGATGCCGCGGTTGACATAGAGGTTGCCGGCCTCGACGCGGTCGAGCCAGGTGGCGACCTCGTCGGAGTCGAGTGAGTGGATGCCGGCGGTGAGGCCGTAGTCCACGGCGTTCTGCAGGCGGATCGCCTCGTCGAGGTCCTTGGCGTGCATGATCCCGAGCACCGGTCCGAAGAACTCGGTCAGGTGGGTCGTCGAACCGGGGGCGACGCCGATCTTGACGCCCGGCGTCCACTGCGTGCCCTCGTCGTCGAGCTTCTTCGGCTCGACGAGCCAGCGCTCGCCCTTCTCGAGGGTCGTCAGCGCGGTGAGCAGCTTGCCGTTCGCCGGCTCGATGATCGGACCCATCTGCGTGGCGGGGTCTTCGGGCAGTCCGACGCGCATCGAGGTGACCGCATCGACGAGCTGACGCTCGAACCGCTGCGAGTCGGCGACCGAGCCGACGAGGATCGCGAGCGATGCGGCCGAGCACTTCTGCCCGGCGTGGCCGAATGCACTGCGGGCCACATCGGCGGCCGCCAGGTCGAGGTCGGCCGAGGGTGTGACGATGATCGCGTTCTTGCCGCTCGTCTCGGCGAGCAGCGGCAGGTCGGAGCGGAACGAGCGGAACAGCTGCGCCGTCTCGTATGCACCGGTGAGGATCACGCGGTCGACCACGGGGCTGGCGACGAGGCGGGTGCCGAGGTCGCGGTTCGCGAGATCGACCAGTGCGAGAAGGTCGCGCGGAACACCCGCGGCCCACAGCGCCTCGACCATGACCGCGCCGCAGCGCTGCGTCAGCTTGGCCGGCTTGATGATCACACCGGAGCCGGAGGCGAGACCCGCGAGCACGCCACCGGCGGGGATCGCGACCGGGAAGTTCCACGGCGGGGTGACGACGGTCACCTTCGACGGCACGAACTCGGCACCCGAGATGTTCTCGAGGTCGAGGGCGCGCTCGGCGTAGTAGTGCGCGAAGTCGATCGCCTCGGAGACCTCGGGGTCGGCCTCGGCGATGGTCTTGCCCGCCTCGTGCGCCATGATCTCGATCAGCTGACCACGGCGGGCGGCGAGCTCATCACCCGCGCGGTGCAGCACGGCGGCACGCTCGGCGGCAGGAAGCGCCGCCCATCGAGCGGCGGCGGCGGATGCGGCGGCGAAGATCCCGTCGAGCTCGTCGGTCGTCTCGACCTTGGCCAGAGCGATCGAGTCCAGACCCAGCGTCGAATCGACCGAGCGCTGCAGGATCTCACGACCCCAGGTGCGGTTCACGGCGATCGCCGGGTCGCTGTCGGGCTGATTCTCGAAGCCGGTGGTGACGGCCGCGCCCGCACCGGCAGCCGCCTCAGCGGCGCGGTCCTGCACGCGGTTCGACGAGGGCACCGAGCGGTCGGCCTCGAGGCCGGCGAGCGAGCGCTCGAACCGCTCGCGCTCCCGGGTGAGCAGCGCCGGGTCGGAGGCCAGCTCGAACACGGCAGACATGAAGTTCTCGGGGCTGGCGTTCTCTTCGAGGCGACGCACGAGGTAGGCGATGGCCACGTCGAACTCGGCCGGGTTCACGACGGGTGTGTAGAGCAGCAGCTGACCGACGTCCTTGCGCACGGCCTCCGCCTGGCCGGTCGCCATGCCGAGGAGCATCTCGTATTCGACGGCGTCCGTCACGCCACGCGCCTGCGCGAGCAGCCACGTGTAGGCGATGTCGAACAGGTTGTGGCCTGCGACGCCGATGCGCACGGCATCCAGTCGCTCGGGAGTCATCGACCAGTCGAGCACGCGCTTGTAGTTCGTGTCGGAGTCCTGCTTGGTGCCATAGGTCGCCAGCGGCCAGCCGTGCACCTTCGAGTCGACCTCTTCCATCGCCAGGTTCGCGCCCTTGACGACGCGGACCTTGATCGGCGCTCCACCCTTCGCGCGCCGGGCGGCGGCCCACTCCTGCAGGTGCTGCATCGCGCCGAGCGCGTCGGGCAGATAGGCCTGCAGCACGATGCCGGCCTCGAGCTTCTCGAGACCCGGCTGGTCGAGGATGCTGGTGAACGCCGCGATCGTCAGGTCGAGGTCGCGGAACTCCTCCATGTCGAGGTTGATGAACTTCGTCTTGCCGGCGGCCTCCGAGGTCGCCGCGAGCTCGTAGAGCGGGGTGAGCTTCTCGACGACGTCGGCCACGGCCTCGTCGAACGACCACATCGACAGCTGGCTGACGACGCTCGAGACCTTGATCGACACGTAGTCGACGTCCTTGCGGGCGAGGAAGTCGTAGGTGCCCTGCAGGCGACGACCGGCCTCGCGCTCACCGAGCACGGCCTCGCCGAGGAGGTTGAGGTTGAGGCGGTTGCCGCTCTTGCGCAGCTTCGCGATCGCGGGGCCGAGCTTCGACGGGGTCGCGTCGAGCACGAGGTGTCCGACCATGGCGCGCAGCACGCGCCGCGAGATCGGCACCACGACGCCGGGGAGCTTCGGCGCCCAGAACCCGCCCGTCTTGATGGCGGCGCGCAGGTATCCGGGCAGCAGCGAGGGGGTGATCTCCGAGAGGTCGGCGAGCGCACGGCCCGCGACGCTGAGATCTTCGGGACGCATCACGCCGTCGACGAAGCCGACGGTGAACGCGAGTCCGTTCGGGTCCTTGAGGACCTCAGACAGGCGCTGGGCGGCGGGCTCGACGGGGTGGGTCTCGCTCTCGACGAGCCAGCGCTGCACGAGGGCGGCGACCTCTTCCGTGCGGGGGGTGGCGCCGCGGGAGGTGGCGTCGGGGGTGGTGGTGTCGGCGGCGACAGTCATCGGGGAACCTTCCAGGGGGATCGCACACCCGGGTACGTGTGCGGCTCGATCATTGTCAGGCGCGCGAGTAGGCTACGTCTATCAACCGATTCGCGAGCATTCTGTTCATTCAGAGTGAACGATTCGAACCACTCGGAAAGGGAGCGGATGCTCGACGTCAACCGACTGCGGATGCTGGTCGAACTGTCGCGTCGAGGCACCCTCTCAGCCGTCGCCGACGCGCTCTCCTACAGCAAGGCCTCGGTGTCTCAGCAGCTCAGCGCGCTCGAACGGGACGTGGGAGTCCCGCTGCTCCGCCGCGTCGGGCGAGGCGTGCAGTTCACCCCGCAGGGCAACGTGCTCGTGAGTGAGGCCATCGGCATCCTCGATCAGCTCGAGCACGCCGAGGTCGCCGTCGCCGAAACGCTGACGGAGGTGACCGGAACGGTGCACATCGCCGTCTTCCAGTCCACGGCGCACTCCCTGCTGCCCGGCGCGCTCAACACGCTGCGTGAGCAGCATCCCGCGCTCCGCGTCGAGGTGACCGAGAGCGACCCCGAGACCGGACTCGTGGGCGTCTCGAGCCGCGACTTCGATCTGATCCTCGCCGAGCAGTACCCCGGTCGCACCCGCCCGATCCACGCCGACCTCGACCGGGTGGTGCTCGTGCACGACTCGATCGCGCTCGCCCGGCGCCCGGGCACGCCGGAGTCCGCCAATGCCACAGCTGCCACTGCCACAGCTGCCCTTGTCACAGCCGCCGAGGCCACTGCGGCGCTGTGGTCGACGAGAGACGAGCCGTGGGTGCTCGAGCCCGCAGGCACAGCGTCTCGAGCCTGGGCCGAGCAGCTCTGCCGCACGGCCGGCTTCGAACCCGATGTGCGCTTCGAGGTCGCCGACCTCACCGCGCACGTGCGCCTCATCCGCGCGGGCCTCGCCGTCGGCCTGCTGCCCGAGCTCGTGTGGGCCGGCGAGGCGCCCACCGTGGCGCTCACGCCCTTGCCCGATGAGCCGCGTCGGGAGATCTTCTCGTCGGCTCGCCGGGTGTCGGCCGCCGCCCCGTCGATCCGCGCGGTGCGCCGCGCGCTCGCATCCGCCGCATCCCGCAACCTGCTGGACTGAGCCGACGCGTCGGGCACGGATGCGCACGCTCGGGCGCGCGCGGGGTGCGACGTCAGGTCGCCTACAGGGTCGCTGCGTGATCGGGCACGAATGCGTGCTCGTCGATCGGCGGGCGCGGAGCTCCGGACGCCGCGGGACGATCGGGAAAGTGGACCTCTTCGGGGTCGAGCCGGCGATAGGGGATCTGGCTCAGAAGGTGGTGGATGGTGTTGAGCCTGGCGGCCTTCTTGTCGTCGCTGTCGATCGACCACCAGGGCGCTCTCTCGCGATCGGTGACGTCGAACATCGCGTCCTTGGCCTGGGAGTAGTCCTCCCAGCGGGAGATGGAGGCCAGGTCGGTGTCTGAGAGCTTCCAGCGTCGCATCGGATCGTTCAGGCGCGATCGGAATCTCTTCTCCTGCTCGATGTCGGATACGGAGTACCAGTACTTCAGAAGGATGATCCCGTCGTCGACGAGCATCTGCTCGACGACGGGAACCTGCGCGAGGAAGCGATCGTATTCCTCGTCGGTGCAGTAGCCCATCACCTTCTCGACGCCGGCGCGGTTGTACCATGAGCGATCCATCAGCACGATCTCGCCCTTCGTGGGCAGCCGTTCGATGTACCGCTGGAAGTACCACTGCCCCTTCTCGCGCTCGGACGGCTGCGGCAGGGCGACCACCCGGGCGTGCCGTGGGTTGAGGTACTGCATCACACGCTTGATCGCACCGCCTTTGCCCGCGGCATCGCGGCCCTCGAAGATCACCAGAATCCGCGCGTCGGCCGCGATGACCCACTGCTGCATGCTGACGAGCTCGATCTGCAGGCGCCGCAACTCCTTCTCATAGAGCTTCTTGTCGATGCGAGCGTGCTTCTGCTTCTTCTTCTTGTCATGGGTCTTGCTGGCCATCTTGTTCTTCCGTCCGTGGCATGGGTGAAGGGCGGCCGCCCCACGCCCGATCTCGAGAGACAACCAGACCTCGGTCGACCGGAGAAGCCCCTTGCTTTCGGGCAGCGCAGCGGATCGCGCGCCGAACACGGACGCCGCGATGCCCGGTGACAGACGAGCTGGACGTCACGCGGCGTCATCGGGAATATGCATTCACATGCATCTGTTGAGATCCTCGTACCCGGACGAAGGAGTCCGATCGATTCCTTCTGAAAGGCACTTCTGTGAGCACTCCCGTGATCGACCGCACCGCCCCCACCGAGCACCCCGTCCTCGACGTCCTCGCCGGGCGCTGGAGCCCGCGCGCGTACGACGCCGAGAACTCGATCGACGACGCCAAGCTGAACGCCGCCCTCGAGGCCGCTCGCTGGTCGCCCTCCGCCTACAACCTGCAGCCGTGGCGCTTCATCGTCGCTCGGCGCGGCACCGCTCTGTTCGACCAGGTCGTCGACTCCCTGGTCGAGTTCAACCAGCTCTGGGCCTCGAAGGCCTCGGCTCTGATCGTCGCGATCGCCGAGACCGAGTCCGAAGACGGCAAGGCCATCAGCCACGCCGTCTACGACCTCGGCCAGGCCGTGGCGCACTTCTCGGTGCAGGCCCACCACGAGGGTCTCCTCGTGCACCAGATGAGCGGTTTCGACCCCGAGGCGGTCCGCGAGTTCGCCGACCTGTCGCCGCGGTTCTCCGCCATCACCGTGATCGCGGTCGGCGAGCTCGGCGACGCTTCGGGCCTCCCGGAGGGCCTCCAGCAGGGCGAGACGGCGCCGCGCGTGCGTCGCCCGATCGCCGAGACGGTCATCCTCAGCGCCTGACACAGCGCCAGACACAGCAGTCGCCCCCGACAGGGGGCACACAAGAGGGGCGGATGCCGCAGCATCCGCCCCTCTTGTCGTACCCGGTTCTATTCGTCGAGCAACTCGGCCTCGATCACGTCGTCGTCTTCGCCGGATCCCAGGTCGGGTTCGGGCTCGGGCGAGGTCGACGTGAGCACGAGGCCCGCGCCGTCGACCGCGACATCGACCCTCACCAGGTCGCCGTCGTGCACGCCGCCGGAGAGCAGCGCCGTGGCCAGCTTGTTCTGCACCTCGGTCTGGATGAGACGGCGCAGCGGGCGAGCACCGAACATCGGGTCGTATCCGCGCTCGGCGAGCCATGCCCGAGCATCGGGAGTGACCGCCAGCGTGAGTCGCCGGTCGTGCAGCCGGTCGTGCAGCTGATCGATCGACAGCTCGACGATCTGGGCCAGGTCGTCTTGGCTGAGCGCCGAGAACATCACGATGTCGTCGAGACGGTTGAGGAACTCGGGCCGGAATGCCTGGTGCACGAGAGCCATCACCTGCTCGCGCTTCTCATCGGGAGACAGCGTCGGGTCGATGAGGATCGGTGAACCGAGGTTCGAGGTCAGGATCAGGATCACGTTCGTGAAGTCGACCGTTCGCCCCTGCCCGTCGGTCAGACGACCGTCGTCGAGAACCTGCAGCAGCACGTCGAACACCTCGGGGTGCGCCTTCTCGACCTCGTCGAGCAGCACGACGCTGTACGGACGCCGCCGCACGGCCTCGGTGAGCTGCCCGCCCTGCTCGTAGCCGACGTATCCCGGAGGGGCGCCGACGAGCCGCGAGACCGAGTGCTTCTCGCCGTACTCCGACATGTCGATGCGCACCATGGCGCGCTCGTCGTCGAACAGGAAGTCGGCCAGAGCCTTCGCCAGCTCGGTCTTTCCGACGCCTGTCGGCCCGAGGAACAGGAACGATCCGGTCGGCCGACCGGGGTCACTGATGCCCGCCCGCGAACGGCGGACCGCATCGGACACGGCCTTGACGGCATCCTTCTGCCCGATGAGGCGCTTGCCGAGCTCGGATTCGAGGTGCAGCAGCCGCTCGCTCTCACCCTGCAGCAGTCGACCGACGGGGATGCCGGTCCACGCGGCGATCACGGCGGCGATGTCCTCGTCGGTGACCTGCTCGTTGACCATGCGCCCCTCTGTCGAGACCGCGGCCTCGGCCTGCTCGGCTTCGGCGATGTCGCGCTCGAGGCGCTTGATCGTCTCGTATTCGAGCTTCGAGGCGCGCGTGTAGTCGGCCTCGCGCATGGCGAGGTCGCGCTGCGTGATCGCGTCGTCGAGCTGCTTCTTGAGCTCTCCGACCCGGTTCAGCCCCTGGCGCTCGCGCGCCCAGCGGGCTTCGAGCTCGGCCAGCTGCGCTTCCATGCCCACGAGCTGCTCGCGGAGAGCCGCGAGTCGCTCCTTCGAGGCGGCATCCTTCTCGCGCTTGAGAGCGAGCTCTTCGAGCTTCATGCGGTCGACCTGGCGCTTGAGCTGGTCGATCTCGACGGGAGACGAATCGATCTCCATCTTGAGACGCGACATCGACTCGTCGATCAGGTCGATCGCCTTGTCGGGGAGCTGCCGCGCGGGCAGGTACCGGTTCGACAGTGCAGCGGCGGCGACCAGCGCGCTGTCGGCGATCGTCACCCCGTGGTGCGCCTCGTAGCGCCCCTTGAGCCCTCGCAGGATCGCGATGGTGTCTTCGACCGTGGGCTCGCCGACGTAGACCTGCTGGAAGCGCCGCTCGAGAGCGGCATCCTTCTCGATGAACTCGCGGTACTCGTTGAGGGTCGTCGCGCCGATCAGTCGCAGCTCACCCCTGGCGAGCATGGGCTTGAGCATGTTCGACGCGGCCACCGAGCCTTCACCACCGCCGGCGCCCATCAGCACGTGCAGCTCGTCGATGAAGGTGATGATCTGCCCGTCGGATTCGGTGATCTCCTTGAGCACGCTCTTCAGCCGCTCCTCGAACTGCCCGCGGTACATGGCCCCGGCGACGAGGGCCGAGATGTCGAGCGACACCAGCTCCTTGTCCTTGAGCGACTCTGCGACGTCGCCCGCGACGATGCGCTGGGCGAGGCCCTCGACGACGGCGGTCTTGCCTACGCCCGGCTCGCCGATCAGCACGGGGTTGTTCTTCGTGCGGCGCGTGAGCACCTGACTGACGCGGCGGATCTCGCTGTCGCGTCCGATCACGGGGTCGAGCTTGCCCTGGCGGGCGCGGTCGGTGAGGTTGATCCCGAACTGCTCGAGGGCGGACTGCTGGTCGTCGTTCTGCGTGCTCTGTGGGCTGGGCATGGGTTCCTCCTGGGGAGACTCCTTCTGATCACTGTCTTGTTGTCATGGTCCGCAAAGTTGAGTGGACTTGACTCAAGTTTAGCGCATACTGCGCACGGCATCCAGGATCGCTCGTGCGACCGCGTGCTTAGAGCCTGACGCGGATGACACGACGGCGCCACCCCCTCCTACGATCTCGACGGCGTTGTCCCTCTTCTCGAAGCCGTGATCGGCATTCGCGAGGTTGACGGCGAGCAGGTCGACGCCCTTGCGCTCCCGCTTGCGGCGAGCACGTTCCCGGCGCTCGACCGGATCCTCCGAGGTCTCGGCGGCGAAGGCGACGATCGTCTGGCCCTGCGGCGCTCGGCCCTCGGCGCGCGATGCGGCGAGCGCCGCGACCACGTCCTCGTTCTCGACCAGATCGAGGCGCGTCAGCAGGCCCTGCTCCTTGGTGAGCTTGTGCTCGGACACCGTCGCGGGGCGATAGTCGGCGACGGCTGCGGCCATGATCACGATGTCGGCCGCCCGCGCCGCCTCCTTCATCGCGTCGGCGAGCTCCGCTGCGGTGCCGACCGGGACGACTCTGATGGACGGATGCCGCGCATCGGCGAGCACATCGGCCGAGATGTTCGCAGCGACTACCGTCACGTCGGCGCCGCGCGCCGCGGCATCCGCGGCGAGCGCGATGCCCTGCCGACCACTCGACCGATTGCCGAGGAAGCGCACCGGATCGATCGGCTCACGCGTGCCGCCCGCCGAGACGACGACCCGAAGCCGTTCGAGGTCGCGCGGCGCGAGCAGCGCGAGGGCCGCCTCGAGGATCTGCTCGGGCTCCGCCATGCGGCCGGGTCCGCTGTCGCCGCCGGCGAGCTCGCCGTCGGCCGGGCCGACGAGGTGCACCCCGCGCGACGTCAGCGTCGCGATGTTCGCCTGCGTGGCGGCGTTGCGCCACATCTCGGCGTGCATCGCCGGCGCGAGCAGCACCGGCGCTTCGGTGGCGAGCAGCGTGGTGCCGAGCAGGTCGTCGGCGATGCCCGCGGTGATCTTCGCGATCGAGTTGGCCGTCGCGGGGGCGACGATAACGAGATCGGCACCCTGACCCAGCGCGACGTGCCGCACGCGGGCGACGTCGTCATGCACGCTGGTCGTGACCGGATGCCGGCTGAGCGCCTCCCAGGTGGGGGTGCCGACGAATCGCAGCGCGTCCTCGGTCGGAACCACGGTCACATCGTGTCCCGCCTTGGTCAGCAGACGCACCAGGTGCACTGTCTTGTATGCGGCGATGCCACCCGTAACCCCGACGACGATGTTCACGGTTCGATTCTGCCCCAGCATCCGAGGCCGCGGGCCCGAGACTGCTCGACCCGCTTCTAGACTGAAACGCGTGTGCACCGTGGTGATCGATGTGGCCGGCCCCGAGACCGCGCGGCTGCTCGCGGTGCGAGATGAAGACCCTCAGCGTGAGTGGGACGCCCTCGGCGAATGGTGGCCCGACGCCTACCCCGGCGTCTCGGGCATCCGCGACCGGCGGGCGGGCGGCGCCTGGCTCGCGGTGAACCCCGCCGAGCGACGACTCGCGGTGCTCCTCAACCGCGCCGACGTCGTCGACCTCGCCGCCGACGTCGCGGTGTCGCGCGGTTCGCTCGCCCTGGAGTCGGTCATGGGCCGCTCGCCGGCCGCTCCGCTGCCCATGCACGGCTTCAACCTGCTCGAGGTGCGGCCGGAGGGAACGCGCGTGCTCAGCTGGGACGGCGCCGAACTGCGGGAGACATCGCTCGCCGACGGCATCCACATGATCGCGCACGATGACCTCGACGATCTCGACACTCCGCGCATCGCCGCCTGGCTGCCCGAATTCCGCGGTCTGGGCGCGACCGCCGACAGCCCCGACTGGTCAGGTGCGTGGACGTCGCTGCTCGCCTCGTCCGCTCGGCTCGACCCAGAGGATGATCGGGCGATCATCCGCGACAACCGTCCGCATGGCTATCCGACGCAGTCGCTGCTGTACTGCACCGCGTCGGTCACCCCCGAGGGCGTCGACGTGGACTATCGCGCCCTCCCGAGCCCAGGACACTGGGACCACTGAGCGCAGCGCGCGTCACAGCGCCGTTCACGGGGCTCGTCAAGCGCTCGTTTGCGCGCTCGTCACCGCGCGGCAGGCGATCGAGCGATCAGGCCGCAGACGACTCCGACTCCTCCGCGCACGAGAAGCGCGCGCGGTAGGCCGTCGGGGTGGTTCCGAGCACCCGCGAGAAGTTCTGTCGCAGCACCGCGGCCGACCCGAAGCCGCATTCGTCAGCGATCTGCTCGAGCGACAGATCGCTGCGCTCGAGCATCCGCTGGGCGTGCAGCACGCGCTGTCGCGCGAGCCAGGCCGCAGGAGTCGCGCCGTACTCCGCCTTGAACCGGCGGGCGAAGGTGCGGGGAGACATGAGAGCGCGGGCCGCGAGCTGATCGACGCCCAGGTCGTCGCGCAGATGCTCGACCGCCCAATCGGCGACGGCAGCGAGCGAGTCGTTCTGGGCGACCGGGATCGGGCGGTCGATGAACTGCGCCTGACCGCCGTCGCGCTGCGGCGGGACGACCATGCGGCGGGCGATGCGATTGGTGAGCTCGGCTCCGAGCTCGATGCGCAGCAGATGCAGGCACGCGTCGATGCCGGCCGCGGTGCCGGCGCTCGTGATGATCCGGTCGTCCTGCACGAAGAGCACGTCGGGGTCGATGTCGATCTGGGGATACATCTCGGCCATGACCTCGGAGTACATCCAGTGCGTGGTCGCGCGTCGCCCGTCGAGCACACCGGCGGCACCGAGGATGAACGATCCGCTGCAGATGGTCAGCACCCAGGCCCCCCGCGCCACCGCATCGCGCGCGACCTCGAGAAGCAGCGGATCGATCTGCGTCCAGTACTCGCGAGGCACGGGGCAGAAGATGACGAGGTCGGCCTCGTACGCGAAGGACAGGTCGTGCTCGACGTTGATCGAGAAGCCCAGCTTCGACGTCACGACGCCGGGATGCGGCGCGATGACCCGGAAGTCGAAGTTCGGCACGCCGTCGTTCGACCGGTCGAGGCCGAAAGCCTCGCAGGCGAGACCGAACTCGAACGGCGCGAATCCGTCTTGGACGATGCAGGCGACGGTCTTCATCATGGCTCTCTCCCGGCTTTGGCAGTTTTCCTACGAGGAGAGTCTATTCTGCCACTCGTGGCAGATCAAGAGTGATCGTAGCGTTTCTGCCATGATCCTCCTCATCGCACTTCTCGCCCTCGCTGTCTGGGCCATCGTCGCTACCGTCATCGAACTCCGCCGCGACGGACATCGACGCGTTCCCACCGACTGGACTCGCGTCGCCGAAAGGGATGCCCTCGACCGCGCGGAGGCCGGCCACGTCTATCGGTGACCCGGGGCGAGCAATCTCCCCCATCCGACGACGCGCGCGGCTACGCTCGGGAGCATGAGCGAGCCTCAGCAGCCTCCCGCGCAGCCACACGGAACTCCCCCGCAGTTCGCGGGCTCGCACTATCCGCCGCAGCCGGCACAGCCGTCCCAGCCGCCGCAACCATCCCAGCCGGACGCCGGCCAGCCCTACGGCGGGCAGGCGTACGCGGGGCATCCATACCCGGCGCAGCCTTATCCTGAGCCACAGCGTGCGGCTTCCTCTGGCAGCTCAGGACTCGGTCGTCTCGCCTTCCTCCTCGCCGTGATCTCGCTCGGGATCGGACTCCTCGTCACGCTGTCGTTTCCGCTGATGTACCGCATGATGGGCGATCCATCAGCCATCGGCGCGTTCGGAGCAGTCGGCAACGGGCTCGTGCTGATCATCGCCGTCGTGGGGCTCATCCTCGGTCTGATGTCGGTGCGGCGACCAGGGCCGCAGATCCTCGCGGGCATCGCGATCGGCGTCACCGCCTCGCAGCTCGCCGGGATCGTCATCTCGTGGGTGTCGAACCTCTTCTACGCGTTTTCCTTCTGATCGTCCGGAGAATCGATGAGCGAGCAGCAGCAGAATCCAGACCGGCCGCAGCAGCCCGGCCAGCCCTATGCACAACCGGGCCAGCCGTACGCACAACCCGGCCAGCCCTACGCACAACCCGGCCAGCCGTACGCACAACCCGGCCAGCCCTACACGCAACCCGGACAGCCGTATGCCCGACCGGGCCAGCCCGATGGAGTCGCGGCGGCGGCCTATGCTCCGGGCCAGGCGACCGCACGCCGTTCCGGAGGTCTCGGTCGCACGGCATTGGTGATCGCCGTGGGCGCCGTGGCGATCGGGCTGCTCTGGCAGCTCGTCACCCCGTTCCTGTATTCGAGCGTCGGCTTCGGCGTCGTCGACCTGCTGTCGAACCTCGTGAACCTGCTCGTGATGGCAGGCGCAGGTGTCGCCCTGGTGCTCGGAATCATCGCGCTTCGACGCCCGGCGCCTCATCTGCTCCCGGCGATCGCGATCGGCGTGGGAGGCAGCACGGTCATCGGCACGCTCGTCGCGTGGGTGTCGAACGTGTTCTACTACTTCGGGTTCTGAGTCCGAGGATCAGCCCGCGAGCACGCGCTCGTAGATCTCGATCATCGCCGCGGTGCGCGACGACTGGCGGAACGACTCCGAGACTTCGCGCATCGGCTGCGGTGCGATGCCGGCGGCGATGTCGGATGCCGCGCGGCGCAGCGTCTCGACGAGACCCGCTCGTCGCTGATCCTCGGTGCCGGCGGCCCCGGGCGCGGCCCAGAGTCCGCCCCCGAGCTCTGCCGCGATGTCGGGGTCGCTGATCACCGACGGCGTGCCGAGGGTGGCCGCCTCGAACGGCGTCATGCCCTGCGTCTCGAAGCCGATCGACGTCTGCACGAGTGCGTCGGCGGCGGCGATGCGGGCGAGAGTGTCTGCGTAGCTGAGCTTGCCGGCGAAGTGCACGTTCGACAGGCCCGAGACGATCTTCTCGGCGGCGGCGCGCTGAGCGCCGCCCCCGATGATCTCGAGGTCGGCGTCGATTCCCGACTCGACGAAGGCCTCGAGGAACGGCAGCAGGCGCTTCTCGGGGCTCATGCGCCCGAGCCAGACGAAGCGGGGACGCCCGGGTGCGCGTCCGGTCGGTGCGGCGGCGAGCGTCGCCTCGCGCACGTCGTCGTCGATGCCGTTCCACACCACGTCGACGGGACTGAAGACCCCGTGCTCTTCGAGGCGGCGTGCGAAATGCGTCGAGGGTGCGGTCACGGCCGACGAGCCGCTCGCGATGCCACGCAGGAAGGCCCAGCCGTCGTTCCCGCGCATCTGCTCCGCGGCGCCTCGCAGCGCGCGGCGGCGCCAGAGGTTGAGTGCTCGAAGCACCGGGCCGTGCAGCGGCGTGACGGCGGCGATCCCGACATCGACGCGGTTGTGCATGGTGTGGACGACGGGGATGCCGTGACGAGTCGCATACCGGTGGCCGATGAAAGCGCCCCAGAAGTCGGCCTGGACATGCACCAGATCGACCGGAGGGCGGTGCGTCATCGCGCGGTCGAGCGCACGGTCGGTGGCGCGGCCGGGCCAGCTCATCGAGTACTCGCGGTCAGTGGTGATCGGCACGGACGGCAGATCGACGTTCGACGAGTCGGCGACGCGTGAGGCGCGAGCCCCGTGCATCTTCGGTGCGACGACGGTCACCGTGTGGCCGGCGCGCTCGAGAAACTCCCGCTGCAGCCGCATCGACACCTGAGCTCCGCCGAGGGAGTCCAGGTGCTGATCGCCGAAGAAGACGATGTGCATGACGGGCGTCGTCACTCGGGAAGCGGCTCGTCGCGGTACAGCGCCTCGAACGTGTCGAGCGTGCGGTTGATGTCGTGGATCGCGACGCCGTCGAGCGATGCCTGCTGCATCCGCGCGTACTCGCCTGGCGATGCGGTGAGCACGTCGGTCAATCGCGCGGCGAGGGCATCCGCGTTGCCCGGCTCGAACAGGTAGCCGTTCTCACCGTCGTGCACGAGGTGCGGCAGGGCGACGGCATCCGCTGCGACGATCGGCAGCGCCGAGGCCATCGCCTCCATGGTCGCGATCGACTGCAGCTCGGCGATCGAGGCGATGGTGAACACCGAGGCGCGCGACAGCAGTGCACGCAGCTGCTCATCCGTCGTGCGGCCGTGGAAGGTGACACGGTCGGCGATGCCCAGCTGAGTTGCCAGGTTCTCGAGCTGCTTGCGCTGGTCGCCACCGCCGACGATGTCGAACGTCGCCTCGAGCGCCGGGTCGAGCTTCGTCATCGCCTCGAGGATGACCTCGACCTGCTTCTCGGCGGTCAGGCGTCCGACGAAGATGATGCGGTTCTTATCGCGAGGAGCGATCACCGGGGTGTACTGCGTGCGGTCGATGCCACAGCTGACCGGGATGACGCCCGTGACTTCCACCGTGCGCTCGAGGAAGTCCGCCGCCCGGCGGGTCGGTGTCGTGATGGCGCGCACCAGGCCGAACGTGCGCTTCGCGTCGGCCCAGGCGAACCGCAGCACCAGATCGTCGATGAACTTCGGCATGGTGGTGTGGTCGAGGATGTTCTCGGCCATCACGTGGTTCGTCGCGATCACGGGGATGCCACGTTCGTGCGCGATGCGAGAGAGGCCGCGGCCGATCACGATGTGCGACTGGATGTGCACGATGTCGGGCTGCACGCTGTCGAAGATCTTGCGGGCGTAGTGCTTCACCCGCCACGGCCACACGAACCGCAGCCAGTCGTGGGGTGCCCAGCGCACCGACGGCAGCCGGTGCAGGGTCATCGGCTCGCCCTCGATCACCTCGGTGCGCGGTGCAGCTCGGCGGTAGGCCTGGTTCGGTGCGACGACGTGCACGTCATGACCGCGCTGCACGAGTCCGGCCGCGAGACGCTCGGCGAAGCGGGCGGCGCCGTTGATGTCGGGCGCGAAGGTGTCGCAGCCGATCAGGATGCGAAGCGGACGCTGCCCGGAGTCGGGGGCGACGTCGGGAGCGCTCGTCGGATCGGAGGTAGAGGAGGACATTCTGCCTTACGGTACGGCGGTCAAAGAGCCCGATCGGGCGCTGGCCACTCTACCTGAGGGGCCTGATCGGGCCGCCGAGGCATACCGGCATCCCTCAGCCTCACCCCCTAGCGTGGAGGCATGCGACTGACTGCCGACGCCGACCCCCGGTTGTGGATCCCCGTCACCGATTCGCTCGGCTGGAAGGGGCGCCGGCATCGCAAGGCTGCGATAAGGATGCTGCTGGGGCAGGTGAACTCGGCGATCGGCGTCACCGAGCGCCCGGGTTCGCGGATCGGCGCGTGGGCGATGAGCCAGGCGGCGCCGATGCTGATGCGTCGGGCGGACGGTCGCGTGCTCGTGTGGACGTGGAAGGCTGATCCGGAGCTGGTCGTCGCGATGGCCACCGTGCAGGCGCTGACCCCTCAGGTGCGGGTCGCTCGCGCATCGATGCCGATGGACTATGACGACACCCAGTCGTTCTCGAGCCGGTGGCTGGGCACGGGAGAGAAGCTCGTGGTCGCGATGCCGCCGTCGCCCGCGTCACCGCCTTTCGCCACCTACACCTGGGACACCGGCACGCATCTGGTGACACTGACCGCGATGTGCAGCGACCGCGAACGCTTCGGCACGCTCGACGGCGCTCTCGACGACCTGGCGCGCAGCATCCGCGTCGCCGACGAGGTCGCGGGAGGCGAGTCGCCCGAGGTGCTGAGGCTCGACCCGGCGTGACGATCCGAGCGTCGCAGCCGGACGGCTGAGCCGCCACGGGCGGGTATGATCGGCGCCATATCCACGACCGAGGGGGCAACGAGATGTGGAACAGCCAGCCGATAGCGGCGACCGGAGGCACGATCGTGCCGCCGGTGCTCTACCTTCCGGTGATCGATCTTCCCGAAGACCAGGGAAGGCAGTTTGCCGTCCGCCCGCTGACCGACGGACGGACCGGGCTTCTCGCCTACACGGCGCTCGATCGCCTCGCGGCGTGCTGCGGCGAGGCGCAGCCGTGGGTCATGCTGCAGACTCCCGAACTCGGCCGCGTGAAACAGGTCCAGGCGTTCGACATCGTGGCATTCGATCTCCCCGTTCCGGCATCCCTGCGCACGGGAGGGCGACTCGCGTGACGGACATCTATGTGGATCGGGACGGCATGGAGATCCGCCTTCGAGAGGTGATCGCCCGCATCGACGAGTCCGACGCCACGCTCTCGGATCTTCCCTCCGCGCCCGACGCGGGTATCGCCACGTCGATCATCGCTCTGATCGCGTCGGCTGGAGCCGAGGCGGCCGGCGTCGCGAACGACGCCACGAGGGGGCTGTCGGCCATCACGAACGACGTCCTCGACGACATGACGGTGAAGAACGAAGAGATAGCCGACCACATCCGCGACATCGAAGAGGAGCTGGACGGGCGATGAGCATCAGTCTCCGCATCCCCGGCGATCCGACAGCCGTCCGGGCGCTCGGTGATTGGATGTCCCGCATGAGCTCCTCGCTCGTCGAGGTCGACCTCGAGCTCGCCTACGTCGCGGGCCAGAGCGAGAACTACCTGCGAGGAGAGGCGGGCAGCGCGTTCCAGCGCACCGCCACCGCCGTGCGGAACCGCTGCAGTCCCGCCATGAAGTACCTGGGTGATGCCTCACCCGTGATCCACGCCTATGCGAATCGGCTCGACCGTGGCCGCGAGGACTTCGACTCCTACCTGACTCAGGCGGCCGACCGCGGGCTCACCGTCCACGGCAAGGTCGTGATGGAGCCGACAACCGATCTCTCCGCGTGCCCGGCGCCTGACGCCGACCCTCAGCTGACCGCCGAATGGGATGCCTTCATCTCGAAGGTGACCACGTACAACGACCTCGCCACGCGCGTCGGTACGTGGTGGGGTGAGCTCGAGACGTGGTGCTCGGAGAACTTCGCCCCGCTGATCGCGTGCCTCGGGGATCTGTCGCCGCTCGACGGACTCCTCGGCGAACTCAGCGCCACGGATCCGAACAAGACAGTCGTCGACGCCGCGCTCGAAACCGCCGACGCTCGCACCGAGCGCGACCTGGCGGAGTGGCGGACCCTGGCTCAGCAGATGCAGACCGACGCCGACACGTTCACGGACCAGCTCCGATCCGGCAATCCCGCTACGCATGCAGCGGCCGAGGCCGCCAATCCGCGAGCCATCCGCGAGGGCATGGAAGAGCTGCTCGACCACGTCGAACAGGTGAGTCGGATCGGCAAGATCATCCCCATCGTCGGACCGGCCATCGAGATCGTCACGATCGGCGCCGCGATCGCAGAGGGCGAATCGGGCTCGTCCCAGATCGCCGGAGCGCTCGGAGGAGCGGCAGGCGGTGCGGCGGCCGGCGGCGCCATAGCCGCAGCAGGAGGACCTCTCGGATGGGTCATCGGCGGCGCGGTCGTCGCCACGGTCACTGTCGGGTCCGCAGCGACGTGGGCCTGGGAGGCGTGGGTGCCGGTCGATGCCCGCGAGTCGATCGACGAGTGGCTCGAGGACGGCACGCGCTTCTGGCAGCCGCCTCAGCTGGCAGGCTGAACGGATGCTGATGAAGACGATCGCCCGATCACCTCGCATCGTCGACGGTTCCCGGTCCGTACATCCGAAGGGGCACTTCCCCGTTGCAGCACTGATGCTCGTCGGCGTACTCCCGCTTCTGCCCCTGCTGCTCGCCATAGTCGACGGGCGGTCGGGATTCCGACTCGTCATGCTGTCACTCGCCGTCTACGCCGGCACGCTGGCCGTCGCGCTCGTCGTCCGCGCGAGGTCGCTGCGGGAACGCCTCGTCCGGATCTCGACAGTCGGTCCCCTGCGTTTCACGCCGTCCGGCGGCGCGCGCGCGGTGCTCTGGCTCGTCCCGACCGTCGGCGTGCTCCCCGCCGTGGTGAATCTCCTCGTCCAGACACTCGAGCTTCCGACGATGGGCGGACGGCTTCTCGAGTGGGGTCCGTACGTGCTCGGACTCGTCTCGCTCGTCGGACTCGGACGGGAGCTCCTGTCCCTCCGCACGCCGCTCGGTCTCGTCCTCGACCGCCGCGGATTGCACGGTGTGCGCGGAGCCTCGTCGTTCGACGTCCCTTGGGAGGAGATCGGCGCCGTCGACCTCGTCGGACCGCATGGCCCGAAGCTGACGGTCTCGATCGCCGGTCGCACGCCCGCGATCATCGACGCCCATCATCTGGGGTCGGACCCGGCGGCGGTCGCAGCCGTGATCATGCTCTTCCGCGACGCCCCCGACCGTCGCCAGGCGCTGACGGACGGCATCACGGCGATGCGGGCGGTCGAGCAGAGCCTCGCACCCGGCTCAGCGACAACCTAGTGAAGATAGGTAACTATGTAGTACCATCACAATCATGGAACCGCTCTTCGTCGATCGCCTCCTGCTGATCGCAGACCTCTTCCAGAGGGACATGGCCCGCGCTTTCGACGGCACCGGACTCACGACAGCCCGCGTGCACCTGCTCTGGGTTCTTCAGCACGCCGGGCCGTCGACGCAGCAGACACTGGCACAGCTCTGCGATGTCACCCCTCGCAACATTACGGGGCTCGTCGATGCGCTCGAGAAGTCGGGGCATGTCCGGCGCACCCCGCACCCGACCGATCGACGCGCCGTCCTGGTCGAGCTGACCGAGGCCGCCACCGCGACGATGGCGCGGATGCAGGACGAGCACGCGCAGCTCAACGAGACTCTGCTGTCGGCGATCGACCCCGCCGACCGTGCGGCCGTCGAGCGCGGCCTCTCGGCCGTGGCCGCACACCTCGAGCACCTCGTGACCACCGCCGCCACGCCCGCTCCCGAAAGCGCGGGCGCCCCCTCCCCTCGCGGAGACGCCGCATGACCGAGCAGCTGCAGACGACCGCTCCGAGCCCGACCCCGATCGCGCGCATCCTCAGCTTCCTCCATCGCGCATGGATCGCCGAGCTTCGCGTCTACTCGAGCATCGCCCGTGCGATCGCCCGCCGCCCCGCAGTCCCGAAGGGCGGCACGGGAATCGGCTACCACCGCCCCGTGCTCACGGTGCTGTTCATCTTCATCGGCCTCTCCGCTGTCGAGATCCCGATCCTCGACCTCATCGTGCACCAGTGGCCCGCCGTGCGGATCACGCTGCTGGTGCTCGGCATCTGGGGCGTCACCTGGATGGTCGGCCTGCTGTGCGCGATGCTCATGCGGCCGCATTCGGTGGGGCCCGACGGAGTGCGGGTGCGCAGCGGACTCGAGCTCGATGTGCCGATCGGGTGGGCCGACATCGCGTCGGTCGCGATCGACCGCCGCGTCGACCAGCCCAAGCAGCCACGCATCACGGGGTCGGAGTACGCCGAGCGGATGCAGGACGAGACCAACATCGAGATCGAGCTCGAACGCCCGGTCGCGATCCGGCTCCCTGGTCTCGCACCGAAGGGCGGAGTGCACCACGTCGACCGCATCCGGTTGTGGGCCGATGAACCTCGCGCCTTCCTAGACGCCGCCCGGCCGTTCTTGACGGCGACCTGATCAGTCGAGACCGCGCTCCGCGAGCCACTGCTTCGCGACGAGCACCGGAGCCCGCACGAGCCACGCGTCAGCGATGATCTCGGCCAGCCGGTCGCGCTCGACCGCGTCGAGCTGCACCAGCAGGCCGGGGTATCCGTCGAAGTGCGGAATCGAGAACAGACCCTCGGGCTCTGCCGCCAGCAGCATCGCCTTCTCCTCGAGGCTCGCGACTCGCACGCCCAGCACCGGCCCGTCGGGCCAGACGAGCCCGAGATCTGCGAGCTGGCGCAGATCGACCTTGCTGGCGCCGCGCACCCAGGCGATCTGACCGCTCGGCAGCCGCCAGGAGGGCTCGCCCGTGTGACCACCGACGCGCTCGGTCACACCGGGCAGCGCGAGCGCGATCTCTCGAACGTCATCGACTGTCGCCATCCGCCCATCGTCCTCCCATGAGGCAGCCCGCCACAATGGCGACCGCGGATGACGCAGGTCTCAGCGCACGATGCGCAGCGTCCGCACCTCGAACGGCCGCAGACGCAGCTCGCCGCCCACGCGCCCGTCGTCCAGCGCGTCCTCGATCAGAGAGACCTCGCGGATCTCCTGATGCTCGAAGTCCGCAGCGAGCGACCCGACCGCACGGCGCCCGAGCGCCTCGTAGAGTCGCACGATCACGTCGCCCGAGCCGTCGTCGGCGAGCTTCACACCCGAGACCACGATGCCCTCGCCCTCGACGCTCACGAGCGGCGCGACCTCGTGCGCGCCGCGCACCAGGGTCGGCAGCGAGTTGAGGCGGATGCCCTCGGCGGTCGCGATCGCGGCGTCCGCACCGACCACGAACCCGATCTCGATCTGGTGGTGGCCGTGATCGGTGTCGGGGTCGGGGAACCGCGGGGCGCGGAGCAACGAGAGCCGCACAGTGGTCGTGACGGCCTCATCCGACACCTCGCGCGAGGTGTCGTACCCGTAGATCGAGTCGTTCACGAGCGCGACGCCGAAGTCCTGCTCGCGCACCAGCACGAAGCGGTGCATCGAGGTCTCGAACTTCGCCGCCTCCCAGCTGGTGTTCGTGTGCGTCACGCGCGCCTGGTAGCCGAACTGCGTCTCGGCCTCGGTGTGCGTGGCCTGGACGTCGAGCGGGAACGCCAGCTTGAGCAGCTTCTCGGTCTCGTGCCAGTCGATGTCGTTGCGGAGCAGCACGGTGCGCTGACCGGGCGCGAGGGTGATGGTCTGCTCGACCGTCGACTGCGAGAACGACCGGGTCACGACGACGGAGGCCGTGCCGTCGACGACGGATGCCGAGATCGAGTCGACCGCGGTGAGGTCGTCGACGCTGTTGCGGTAGTACTTGTCGATGTCCCACGCGTCCCACATGTTCGGGAAGTCCTGGTGCAGCTGGAACAGGTTCGCCGCGCGCCCCTCGGCCACCGCCTCGCGACCCGACGTCTTGTCGACCGCTGAGACGATGAGCCCCTCGGAGGAGATCAGCACGGAGACGAGCTCGTTCTCGAGGCGCCACCCGCCGTCTTCGCCGGAGAGCATGACGGATGCCGGGGCAGGCGCCTCGACGAAGCCCGCCCCGAGCGCGCGTCCACCGCCACCGACCGACGTCGGGACGAACCGCAGCTCGCGATCCCCCTCGCCCGCGAGCGAACGCCGAGCGGCATCGGAGATGTCTCGGGCATCCGACAGCACGTTCGTGAGGACCTCGACGGCCTCGCGGTGCACCCACGCGATCGACGTGCCCGGCAGGATGTCGTGGAACTCGTGCAGCAGCACGGTCTCCCACAGCCGATCGAACTCGGCCTGCGGGTATGCGGCGCCGGTGCGCACGGCATCCGTCGCCGCCCACAGCTCGGCCTCGACCAGCGCGTGCTCAGCCCAGCGGTGCAGCGCCTTCGTGGCGTGCTGACTGGTGAGGGTTCCGCGGTGCAGCTCGAGGTAGAGCTCGCCGACCCAGACGGCCGGGTTCGGCAGCTCGGCGCGGGCGGCGTCGAAGAAGGCGTCCGGGTGCTCCCACACGACACGCGCGCTGCCCTCGAGGTTCTCGAGGCGCTTCGCCTTGCCTGTCATCTCACGCGTGGTCCCTCCACCGCCGTCGCCCCAGCCCACCGGGGCGATCGACCGCGATGTCACGCGGTTCTCCTTGAACTGACGCGAGGCCTTGGCGACCTCCATGCCGCTGAGCTGGGAGTTGTAGGTGTCCATCGAGGGGAAGTGCGTGAACACCTGCGATCCGTCGATGCCCTCCCAGAGGAAGGAGTGGTGCGGGAAGACGTTCTGCTGGTTCCAGGAGATCTTCTGCGTGAAGAACCACTCGAACCCGGCACGGCGCATGAGCTGCGGCAGAGCAGGCGAGTAGCCGAAGCTGTCGGGAAGCCAGACGCCCTTCGAACGGATGCCGAACTCCCGCTCGAAGAAGCGCTGTCCGTACGAGAACTGGCGCACGAGCGATTCACCCGTCGGCATCACGGTGTCGGATTCGACCCACATTCCGCCGAGCGGCAGGAAGCGCCCCTCGGCGACGGCGGCCTTGACCCTGGCGTACACCTCGGGCCGGTGCTCCTTGAGCCACGCGTACTGCTGCGCGCTCGACATGCCGTAGAGGAAGTCCGGCTGTTCGTCGATGAGCGTCGTCATCGACGAGGTGGTGCGGGCCACCTTGCGGATCGTCTCGCGCACCGGCCACAGCCAGGCGGAGTCGATGTGCGCGTGGCCGATCGCCGAGATGCGGTGCGCGCTGGCCTCGGCGGGCGCTGCGAGCACGTCTGCCAGGCGAGCGCGGGCGTCGGGTGCGGTCTGCACGATGCGCTGCAGATCGAGCACATCGAGGGCGTCGTCCATGGCCTGCAGGATCTGCATGCGTCTCGGCGACGTCGCCGGCAGCTCGGCCTGCAGCTCGAACAGCACCTCGAGGTCGAGGGACAGCTCGAAGACCTCCTGCTCGAAGACGGCGAGGTCGATGCGGCGGGTGCGATAGAGCGGCTCGCGGGACGACGTCTGGATGTCGCCCTCCTGCGTCGGCAGGAAGGGGTGGTAGTCGAGCAGCACCGGGTTGGCGGCCGCCTCGAGATACAGCTCGACGGGCTCGTCCCCGTGAGCGTCCTCGGTGATGGGCAGCCACTGGTTGCGCGGGTTGATGCTCTTGACCGGACTGCCGTCGGGCCGGTAGACGAGCGCCTCGCACTGGAAGCCCGGCATGTTGATGTCGAATCCGAGGTCGATGACGGCCTCGACCCGGCGGCCGGCCCATTCGGCGGGCACGCGACCGGTGATCTTGAACCAGGTCGTCGACCAGGCGGGGCCCCACATGCTCGGCACGGAGGCCGGGGCGAAGTCGAGAGCGAGCCCGTCCGCGGGGCTGATCGGCTCACCCGGGAGCTGGTTCACCTCGATCGTGAGGGGCACGGATGCGGAGTGGACGGCCGGGCGGATGCGCTCGTCGAGCACCCGCTTGACGCGGCCGACGGTGAGCGAGGTGTCGTCATGCATGGTGTGATTCTCCGGGCTCGACGGTGAGAGGGGACCTGACTCGCGCCCGGGAGTCGGGCGGTTGCCGACAATGCTATCGGATTTACTAAAGCGATCTAGTAGACCCGCCCGGAATCGCGCTCGGCGGCTTCCGAGCGGCTAAACCGATCAAGTAGTGTGAGGCGCATGACCTCGGGCAAACGCGTCACCATCGCGGACATCGCGCGCATGGCCGGAGTCTCACCCGGAGCCGTGTCGTTCGCACTCAACGGACGGCCCGGCGTGAGCGACGAGACCCGTCAGCGCATCCTCGCGATCGTCGAGGAGAACCACTGGCAGCCCAGCTCCGCGGCGCGCGCCCTGGTCGGCGCCCGCGCCAACACGGTCGGCTTCGCACTCGCGCGTCCCGCCCGTTCGCTCGGATCCGAGGCGTTCTTCACCGACCTCATCGCCGGCATCGAGTCGCGGCTCTCCGAGAGCAAGGTCAGTCTGCAGCTGCGCCTGGTCACCGACATCGCCGAGGAGATGGAGGTGCATCGGCAGTGGCGGTCGTCGAACCAGGTCGACGGCATCATCCTCATCGACCCTCGCGACGACGACCCTCGCAGTGACCGGATCGCGGCGCTCGACGCCCGCGCGGTGATGATCGGCTCGAAGCCCTCCCCCGAGGGAGCCGTGCCGAGCGTCTGGATCGCCGACGACGAGATGGCCGAGACGCTCTTCTCCTACCTCGCTGCCCTGGGGCACACGCGCATCGCCTACGTCGCCGGCCCCGCCGAGCTCGAGCACACCCGTCTGCGCGCTGAGGTGCTGCACGCCATGGCATCCGACGGCATCGCGGGCGAGGTGATCACGACCGACTTCTCCCCCGCCAGGGCCTCCGCCGTCACACGCTCCCAGCTCTCGGGCCGCCTGCGCCCGACGGCGATCGTCTACGACAACGACGTGATGGCGGTGGCCGGCCTCAGGGTCGCCCAGGAGATGGGCCGCGCCGTTCCGCGCGACGTCTCGATCGCATCCTTCGACGACTCGGTGATCGCCGGTCTGATCAACCCGTCGATCACCGCGATGACCCGTGACACGTTCGAGCTCGGCGAGCAGGCCGCGACACTGCTGCTGCAGCAGATCGTCGCCGGCCTCAACCTGCCCAGCGCTCAGGGCCCGACGCCGACCCTCACCGCCCGCGAGAGCACGGCTCCGCCGGCGGCAGCATCCTGACGACGGCTGTCCGGCGTCTCGCGATGTCGTCGTCAGCCGTCGACGACGGTGTTGACGGAGCCGTAGGGGTCGACCTCGCTCGTCGACAGATCAGGACGGATGAGGCGACGGATGCCGCGCGCGCCGAGCGCCGCGTCGTCGAGAGCCGTCTTCGACGTCACGAAGGCAGGGTCGAGGCCGGCGTCGCAGGCATCCACCCAGGCCTGGAAGACCGCACCGCCCGGGCTGAGAGCCGCGCGACTCACGGGCACCTCGCGCTCGTCGACGTCGACCACGATCGCCGTCTCGCGTGCGGGCACCGCGCGGCGCTCGCGCAGTTCGGGGATGAGCTCGGCGAACCGGCGGCCGAGGGGCTTGGCCGCACCGCTCTGATCGATCAGGCCGAGCGAGTACTCGAGCTCGGGGAAGTCGCCGAGCTCACGGCTCACATCGTGCGAGCACCACCAGGTCACGCCCCAGAGGTTCTCCGTTCGCACCGCCGACCGCAGCGTCGCCTCGAGGAAGCCGGGCATCTCGCTCTCGTCGAGGCAGTTCGACGGGGCGCCCACCTCCTGCAGCCAGACCGGTCGCTCGCGATCGGTGGCGAAGGCGCGGGACAGCTCGATGAGGTACTCGGCGTGGCGGTCGGCGGCGACCGACCTGCCGCCGTAGCGCTGAGCCGTGCCGTTGAAGATCCAGGAGTGGATCGTGGTCATCTCGCCCAGGCGCGACGCATGCGCGGGGGTGAAGCCGTGCCCGTCCATGTACCAGACCGCGTCGTACTCGCTGTGGACGTGCGAGAGACCGGGTGCCGCTCCTTCGGCGGCAGCGAGCAGCGACTCGATCCAGTGCCCCGCTTCGTCGGTCGTGACCGGCCAGGGCGACGGATGCGTGTGCGCCGAGAACTGGTTCGTCTCGTTGCCGAGGGTCAGCCCGAGGAAGTTCGGGGCGTCGCGCAGCGCGCCGGCGAGCGTCTGCACGAGCTCGACCTGCCCGCTGAGCGCTGTCGGGTCGGTGAACATGTTGCGGTCGTGCCAGGTGTAGAGCCAGGAGGGCACGAAGTCGAAGCTCGACAGGTGCCCCTGGATCACGTCGACGCTCGCGTCGAGGTCGAACTCGGCAGCGATGTCGACCATGGCGCGGACATCGTCGATCGCCTTCGTGCGGATGAGCGTGCGGTTCGGCTGCAGCACCGTCCACAGCGGGAAGACCCTCACGTGGTCGAGTCCGAGCTCTGCGAGAGCCGCGAAGTCGCGCCGCACGTCATCGGGGGTGAAGTCCAGCCAGGAGTGCATCCAGTCCTTCGACGGCGTGTAGTTCGCCCCGAATCTCAGGCGAGCATCGAGAGCGCGGCGCTGCGTCATGTGTCCGGACCTTTCCGACAGAGCCCTCCGGCGAGGACATTTCGCACCACTATAACGCTTGAGCACGAGGCCGCCACCCGAAATTCCGCTATCTGCATGCATGCGGAGCGTCGAGACCTTGACAGATACCGCGACGGATGGTTTCATCTGCTAAAGCGTTGTAGTCCGCCGGACGGACACCGCCAATCGCCCGCCTCGAGGAAGAAGCACGATGAAAGTTCCCGCACGCATTGTCGCTCTGGCAACATTCACGATCGGCGCCATGGCGCTCGCCGGCTGCACCGGAGGCGGCGCCACATCGGGTGCCGCCGGTCCGATCGACACCTCCGGTGAGCTGAGCGGAACCATCCAGTTCCAGACCTGGTCGCTGAAGAACGAGAAGTTCACCCCCTACTTCGAAGACCTGATCGACGCGTTCGAGAAGGAGCACCCGGATGTCACGGTCGAGTGGCTCGACCAGCCGGGCGACGGCTACCAGGAGAAGATCCTGAGCCAGGCGAACGCCGACACCCTCCCCGACGTGCTGAACCTGCCGCCGGACATCGCGTACCCCCTCGTCGCCGCCGGCAAGCTCGTCGACCTCGAGACGGCGGACCCCGACCTGAAGTCCGGGTACAACGCCGGCGCATGGGATGCGTACAGCCAGTACCCCGGCGTCGAAGGCACCTACGGTCTGCCCTGGTACCTCTCGAGCGACGCCTCGTGGTGGAACCTCGCGCAGCTCGCCCGCTACGGCGTCACGGAGGAGAACCTCCCCACGACGGTCGACGAGCTGCTCACCCTCGCGAAGGACGTGGCCACCGAGTCCGGCGGCAAGGTGCAGCTGCTGTCGTCGATCCCCGCTCTCGACACCTTCACCTCCGCCGGCATGGAGGTCATCAACGAAGAGGGCGAGTTCGACTTCAACACCGCGGAGGCCGCCGCGATCATCGAGAAGTACGCCGATGCGTACGCGGCCGGGGCGATGCCCGCCGAGGCTCTGACCGGCGACTACGGCGGAAACGCCGAGGCCTACATCCAGGAGAAGGTCGCTTTCACCACCGGCGGCACCGGCTTCACGACCGACCTCGCCAAGGACGCCCCGGCGCTGCTGGAGAACACCGTCGCCACGCAGCGTCTCGGCATCCCTCCGCTCTATGTGCAGGGACTGAACGTCTCCGCCGACTCCGACAACAAGGAGGCTGCACTCGCGTTCGCCGAGTTCGCGACGAACGAGGAGAACCAGGTCGCCTTCTCGTCCCTCGCCGTCGGCACGGCGCCCGGCACGTCGTCGGGTGGTGACGCCGTGGTCGAGAACATCTCGTCGTCGATCACCGATGAGAAGCAGCTGTCGGCGATCGACACCGTGTTCACCGCGATGGAGGATGCCAAGGCCATCCCGTTCCAGTGGACGTCCGACATGGCTACGTACATGACTCAGCAGATCGCGCTCGCCGTCAACGGCGAGGCCGACGCGCAGGAGCAGCTCGACAAGATCGTCGAGTACGCCAACGCGAACCGCGTGGACCAGTAAGCCATGAGCACGGACACCAGCATCCGGAGCCGGAGGAAGAGCATCACGTCCCACCGGTGGTTCACCCCGTGGCTGCTCCTCGGCCCCGCCGTCATCTGGGTGCTGGTGTTCGCGCTCTGGCCGTTCCTCAACACCGTCTTCCTGAGCTTCACCGACGCCCGCCCCCTGCGAACCCCCGAGTTCGTCGGCGGGGCGAACTACGAGCGGATGTTCGGCGACGAGATGTTCTGGAACGCCCTCACCACCTGCATCATCTACGTGGTCGTCTGCGTGCCGCTGCTCACGATCCTCCCGCTGCTTCTCGCTCTGCTCGTGCAGAAGAAGCTGCCGGGTATCGCGTTCTTCCGCACCACCTTCTACTTCCCCGTCATCGCCTCGGTGGTCGTGGTCGCGCTCATCTGGACCTGGTTGTTCGACAGTCGCGGCATCATCAACCAGACGCTCGAGTTCCTCGGCCTGGTCGACAAGCCGATGGCGTTCCTCGTCGACCGCTGGCTACTGCTCGGCTGCGCGATCCTGCTGACGGTGTGGAAGGGCCTCGGCTACTACATGGTCGTCTACCTCGCCGCCCTCGGCAACGTCGGCAAGGAGCTGCATGAAGCGGCGATGCTCGACGGAGCAGGGTCGTTCCGCCGTTTCCTCTCGGTGACGATCCCCTCGGTGCGCGGTGCCATGCTCCTGATCGCGGTGCTCATAGCGGTCTCGGCGATGAGGGTGTTCGCCGAGCTGGACGTGCTCTCGAAGAGCACCGGCGGGCCGGGCGGCTACGACATGTCGCTGGTCATGCTGATCCGTCAGGTCGGCTCCGGTCTCAACGGCAACATCGGCTATGCCTCGGCGATCAGCGTCGCCCTGTTCCTCCTCACCCTGATCCCGCTCGCCGCGATCGCCATCATGAATCGCGAGAAGAAGGCGAAGGTCCCCGCATGAGCACGCTCACCCCGCCGCGCGTCGACGACGACCGGCGTCCCGACGATCAGACCGCCGCGACCACACGCGAACGCATCTTCCGCCGCCGCGGCTCAGGCGACTTCAGCAAGCCGACGCTCGGCGGGCTGATCGGCCGCTACGCTCTGCTGCTGTTCGTGCTGGTGATCGTCATCGGCCCGTTCCTGTGGCAGCTCTCGACCTCGTTCAAGGGCCCGCAGGAGAACATCTACTCCTTCCCGCCGAACCTCATCCCCCGCGAGCCGACGCTGCAGAACTACGCCACCGTCGCCGAGATCGTCCCGGTCTATCTCTACGCCTGGCACTCCCTGCTCGTCTCGGTCGGCACGGTGCTCAGCAACGTGATCCTCGCCACGTTCGCGGGCTACGCCCTCGGCTGCATGCGCTTCCGCGGCAAGTGGATCGTCATGGCCATCCTGCTGTCGACCCTGCTCTTCCCCGGCGAGGTCACCGTGACGAGCAACTTCCTCACGATCCGCGCGCTCGGCCTCGCCGACACCCTGTGGGGCGTGTTCCTGCCCGGCGCGATCAGCGCCATGAACGTGCTGCTCGTCGCCACCGCGTGCCGGATGATTCCCCAGGACGTGCTGGATGCCGCGACCGTCGACGGCGCCACGACCTGGCAGCGCATCCGCCATATCGTGTGGCCCAACATCCGGGGCATGGTCTCGGTCGTCGCCGTCTTCGCCTTCATCGGCGCGTGGGACGACTACCTCTGGCCCCTCATCGTGCTCTCCGACCCGTCGAAGTACACGCTGACCGTCGGCATGGCCTATCTGAACAGCAGCTTCTCCGTCGATCCGCGTCTGATCGCGGCGGGCACCATGATCGCGCTCGTGCCGATCGTGATCATGTTCTCGTTCACGCAGCGGTTCTTCTTCAAGGGCGTGCAGGAGGGCGCGGTCAAGGGGTGAGCACCGTGCACCTCATGCCCGCCGACGGGCCGGTCGATCCACCGTCATCTCGTCCTCGGGCGGGCGTGATCCCCGGGCAGGTCTTCGCCTTCTCGTTCGACCCCGCGGCGGGTGAGCAGCGGATCGACGTGCCTGGACTCGCAGACATCCCCGTCACGTCCGACACCGTGCTGCACTGGGCGTTCTACTCCGACGGCGCCGACGCGACCCTCGCCCCGCATGCGGCGCTCGCGGTGACCGTCGATGCGCGGCGTGCCGACGGCGCGAGGCTGAGTGACATCGCCGCCGTGCGCGACCGCTACGACTTCCCGCTCACCGCCGATGCGCAGTTCGGGGCCCGCTGGAGTCTGCCGGAGCAGTGGAACGCCGACACGGTGTCTCTCGCCCCGCTGCGTTCGGGTTCTGTGCCGCACACCTCGGTCGCCGTCGAACTCGTCCTGGGCACAGGATCCCTGGCGACCGACGCGGATCTCCCCTCGAGCGTCAGCGGCTTCGTGCAGTGCGTCGTCGAGGAGATGCCGCAGCAGCCCGCGGCGGCGGACCTTCCTCCCGTCGAACGCGTGGACACCCGTCGAGGCACGCACTCCGGACCGCGCTTCTCGCGCGGCAACACGATCCCCGCGGTCGCCGTTCCGCACGGCTTCACGTTCGTCACTCCGGCGACCGATGCCTCGGACACCCGTTGGCCGTACCGCCCCAGCATCCACGACGACCCGCCGGGGCGACGCCTCGAAGCGCTGCAGTTCTCCCATCAGCCCAGTCCATGGATCGGCGACCGCTCGGTGCTCCAGCTCATGCCGTTCGACGGACGCCCGATGTCTGACCGTGGGGAGCGTCGACGCTGGATCACCCCCGGGTCCGAGCGCGCCCGCCCGCACGAGTACGCGGTCGACCTCGGCGGACTGCGCGCAGAGATGACCGCGACCTCGCACGCCGCCGCCTTCCGGGTGCGCGGCGCCGAGGCCGACGCCATCGTCGGGTTCGTGATCGATCAGCCGACCGACGAGGGACGCCTGACCTGGACGGAGGACGGCGGCTTCGAAGGGTGGACGCCCGAGGGCACCGAGGACTGGGGCAACGCTCCGCGCTGCTACTTCGCGGGCGTGGTGCTGCGCAGCGAGGGTGACGACGCGTCGGGCCCGCGCGGCGCGCTCGACGACGCCGAGCGGGTGCACGTCGCCGGCTATGTCGGCGGGCGCGGTTCGCTCGAGGTGCGCGTGGCGGTGTCGTTCGTGTCTATCGAGCAGGCCAGACGCAGCCTCGACCTCGAAGCGCCGGCCGAGGTGACCTACGACGAGGTGCGGGCGGCATCCGCAGCATCCTGGAACCGCGTGCTGGGTCGCGTGACCATCCCGCCCCTCCCCGAGGCGGAGGCTCCGTATCGCCGACTGGCGCACGACGAGCATGTGAGCCGGATCGCCGCGGCCCTGCACCGGATGCATCTGTATCCGAACACCGCCGCCGAGAACGCGGGAACCGCCGATGCCCCCATCCCTCGATTCGCCGACGTCTTCGCGGCGCGAGAGCCGTTCGGCGAACGCACCACCAGCGCCCCGATCGTCGACGGCGAGCTGGTGGTGAACAACGGCTACTGGGACACCTACCGCACCGAATGGCCGGCACTCGCGCTGCTCGACCCTGCCGCGACGGGCAGGCTGCTCGACGGACAGCTCGAGCAGTATCGCCGTGGAGGCTGGATGGCCCGGTGGAGCGCCCCGGGATACGTCGACAGCATGGTGGGAACGTCGAGCGACCAGATCTTCGCCGACGCCGCCCGGTGGGGAGTGGAGTTCGACCGTGCGGAGGCGTTCGAGAGCGGCTGGCGCAACGCCTGCGAGCCGGGGCCCGATGCGCTGCGCGGTCGCAAGGGCATCGCCCGCGGGCGCTTCACCGGATTCATCTCGTCCGACGTGCCGGAGGGCATGAGCTGGACCATCGAGAACGCCGTGAGCGATGCCGCACTCGGCCGGTTCGCCGCGCAGCTCGCCGCCGATGCGGAGTCCGCACAGGATGCCGCGCGCTACCGCTCTTTCGCCCGGTACTTCGCGAACCGGGCGCTGTCGTACCGCACCCTGTTCGATGCGGACTCCGGCTTCCTCCGCGGCAAGGACTCCGCGGGCGGCTTCGCGCCGGCCTTCGACCCGCGGACCTGGGGCGGCGACAATGTCGAGACGAACGCCTGGGGCATGTCGGTCGGCGCCGTGCACGACGGAGTCGGACTCGCGACGCTGCATGGCGGCCGCGACGCCTTCGGCCAGCATCTCGACGACCTCTTCGCGGAGCCCGAGACAGCCGACGAGCGCTTCGGCGGAGCATACGGCGCGGTCATCCACGAGCAGCGCGAGGCGCGGGCGCTGCGCTCCGGCATGTGCGCGATCTCGAATCAGCCCGCCCACCACATCCCCTTCATGTACGCGTTCAGTGACCGGCCATGGCGCACCGCGGGGATCGTGAACGAGCTCGCCGCCCGCCTCTTCGCGGGCGCCCACATCGGTCAGGGCTTCCCCGGCGACGAGGACAACGGCGAGATGAGCGCGTGGTGGCTGTGGGCGGCTCTCGGGCTCTACCCGCTCGAGCTCGCGTCGGGAGTGCTGCGGATCGGGTATCCCCTCTTCGACGACATCCGCGTCGATCGCGCCGACGGCTCCTCGCTGCGCATCCGCTCTCACCGCAGCGAGCCGGCCGCCCACGTGCTGCAGAGCGCGCGACTGGACGGGGTCGATCTCGATCGCGCCGAGCTCCCCATCGCCGCGCTGGCCGGTGACGCCGACCTCGAACTGGTCTTCGTCACCGATCCTTCGGATGCCCTCGAGACGGGCGAGCACGCACCGGCAGCCCACTCGACCTGGTGTCGCGATCTGACGGCCGAGCGAGCCGATGTGATCGCAGCGGCATCCGTCGTCGATGCCCGGCGCCTCTTCGACGACGGCGCGCATGGCGGTTCGAGCGGCGTCGCCCTGGCCGCCGGCGAATGGGCGGGATGCCGCTTCGCCGAGCCCCGCGCCGTGAGCGACCTCACCGTGACGATGGTCGCTGCAGCCCCATCGTCGCGCCTGCAGTGGGAGGTCATCGATGAGGACGGGAACTGGACCGCGGCAGCGACCACGCACGACGCGGAGCTGGCCGCAGACCGCACCACCCCGTTCGAGCTGGCGGCACCGGTCGTGACCCCGGCGATCCGCGTGCGGGCGGAGGCCGGGGTCACGATCCGTCAGATCGAGGTCTTCGACCTCGGGTGATCGCTTCGATCTCAGGTGATCACTTCGATCTCAGGTGATCACTTCGATCTCAGGTGATCGCTTCGATCTCAGGTGATCACTTCGACAGGATGAACGACACCTCGGTGGTGTTCCCGGCGACGTCGACGACCTGCAGCGTGTTCGCGCCAGTGACCGCTCCGAAGGCACCCGACTTCACGAAGTTTAGGTCGCTCCACTCGTCGTCTGTGAGATCCTTCTCGACGCCGTTGACGTAGAGCCTGTCGATCTTGCCCTCGTCGTACAGCGTGAAGCTGACCCGCTGATAGCCGGCCGCCGCATCGCCCTTCGTGAACCGCGCGCCCTCCTTGACCGTGACGGTCGGGGGCGTCGTGTCGCGGGGCGCCGCCCGATACTCGGTCGCCTCGCCCTTCAGCGCCTCGGTGATGCCCGAGAGATACGCCGACTGGTCGGTCGCGGTGAGGTTGTAGGCGACATAGACGCCGTAGCCGTCGGCGACAGTGCGGGTCGCGAAGTCCGCGGCGGTGGCCGCGCTCGTGTTCGCCAGGTCGATGGCCGCAGCCCCGAGCAGACCGCGGTCCTCGAGGCCGGGGACGACGGGCGCATCGTAGGTCGGGTAGTAGGGGTTCCAGGCGTAGTCGAGCACGCTCGCTGCATCGAACAGCGTGAAGTCGGTCGTCGTATAGGTCGGGCCGATCGCGTACAGGCTGATGATCTTGTCGGGGCCGAGGCGGTCGCGCAGCGCGGTGGCCAGCCATCCGAACGACTCCGCATTGGGCTGCGGCGTGCCATTGGCGCCGTAGTTCGTCCACTCGTCGTCGAAGTCGATGCCGTCGAGCCCATAGGTCGTCACGGCGTCGGCGAGCTGAGCGGCGAACGCATCGGCCTGCGCGAACGAGGTGAAGTTCGCGAAGCCGGCACCCTGGTGGTTGCCGAGCACCGAGAGCAGCACCTTGGTGCCCTTCGCCTGCACAGGACGGATCTGCGTCTCGGCATCGTAGAGCGTCTCGGTGACCCGCTCGTTGAAGTGCAGGTATGCCTTCTCACCGTCGTAGTTGATGTTCGCAGCGAAGATCATCGCCATGTCGATGGCTGCATCGCCGGACTCGGCGAGCGTGTAGTCGGCGACGTTGGCTAAATCGTTCGAGTTCACCTCGACATAGACGGCGAGCTTCGGGTCGGCCGGCTCAGCACTCTCGGCGGCAGCCCCCAGCGAACCGGTGAGAATGCCTGCAGCAGCGGTCGCGAGCACCCCCAGCCCGGCGATGCTCTTTCGCAATCGGTGATTCCTGACGTTCTGACTCATGACGGATCGTCTCCTTCGGCGTCGTTGTCGAATCCGGCCGCACCGTCGCGACCTGCGGCCGACTATAGCGCTTAAGTACGCCACGCGGAAGAAGTCCGGCCCGACAGCCAGGAGGGGGCGGATGCCGCAGCATCCGCCCCCTCCCCCGGCCGCCCTCCGGAGCTCACCCTCACCCAGCGGTCAGATCGTCACGTCTCCGACCAGGTTGACCTTGATGCCCATGCCCGCGAACATCGCAGCCTTGGCGACCAGCGCCTTGTCGGCCGTCTCGGCATCCGGCGCATAGACGAGCTGAGCGTGGTTGGCCTTGTGCCGCGCCATGAACTGATCGCGCGAGATGCCGTGCAGCACCACGTGCGCGATCGGCCACTCGGGGTTCGTCGCATCCTTGCGGCGCTGGGTCTCCTCCGCCGGGAGCTCGACGACGGAGGCGCGGAAGATGTCGGCCTGCAGGATGCCGTCGGCGATGAACACGCGCGACAGCACGATCTCGCCGGGCTTCGAGACGCCGTTGATCGTCGCGCCGCCCGCCGGGAAGAACACGTGGCCCTGACGCCATCCTTCGGCGTTCTGCCAGCCGCCGAGGTGCGACGCGGGCACCGACCCCGAGATCTCATAGACCCAGACGAACTGGCCGTCGTGATCTTCGCCCCAGCGCACGTCGTGCAGGGTGTTGTCGGGCACGAGTCCCATCGCGCGCCACACCCGATCGGTGACCAGCGCGTCGACCGCGACACCCTCGTCGGCCTCGTTGAAGTGCGGGAACGCACGGCCCTCGTGCAGCACGCGCGAGCCGTCACGGGAGGTGACGGGCGGGCGCTCGGTCGAGTTCAGAATCCCCTCGGCCAGATCCGATGCCGGAACCAGGTCCTTCAGGCCCTGCTGATACTGGATGCCGACCGCGTCGAGGCCGAAGTCGTCGGCGATGCGGAGCGCGGCGATGTACATCTTCAGTTGCCACTGGACCTGCTCGCGGGTCAGCTCGGTCTCGGCGTCCTCGCCGTACCGGAACGTCATGCCCGCGTCGATCAGCCAATCGTAGGCGGCATCCGCCTCGTCGTCGCCCACCTCGAGCATCTCGGCATACAGAGCCGACTGCGAGAGGCGCTCTTTGTAGATGCCGGTCTTGTTGAGCAGCTCGTCGTCGAAGATCGCGTTGTACATGCCCATGCAGCCCTCGTCGAAGACGCCGATGATGGCCTTCTCGGCGCGAAGCTCGGCGGCCAGCGCCTCGCCCAGCAGCTTCTCGGGGCTGTCGGGAAGTTCGGGCAGCGGGCGCACGTGCGACGCGTCGTGCGTGATCGAGCCGGTCTCGGTCCACTCCTCGATCCCGGCCCGGAACCAGTCGTCGGTGAAGTCGACCGACCAGATCGTGGCGTAGGGCTTGTCCATCTTGGTGAGGCCGGCGTTCAGGCCGAGGAGCCCGACGAGGCCGGGCCAGTCACCCGCGAAGTTCGCGACGGTGAGGATCGGACCCTCATGCGTGCGCAGACCTGCGAGCACGTGGTGCGAGTACTGCCACACCGCCTCGGCGACGATCAGCGGGGCATCCGTCGGAATGTTCTTGAAGACCTCGAGACCCATGCGCTGGCTCGAGATGAAGCCGTGGCCGGTCGCAGGGTCGACGTCGTTGGCGCGGATGACAGTCCACCCCAGGTCGTTGAAGACGCCGGTCACGCCTGCTTCGAGCTCGACCTGCACGGGCCAGCCGCCGGTGTTGGCGGCTTCGCGCAGGTCGCCCGAGGCGATCAGGTACGCGGTCTTCGGCGCGGACGCCGGTCGGGATGCCGGTGCCGGCAGGGTGTAGGTCATGACTCGCGTCCTCCTTGATCGCACGTGTTCTGCCACTGTATGTGAAATCGGTTTCAGACCGCAACCGGCCATCCGTTCTGCACTGTCGCCAACATCGCCGACTTGTGCACACCGAGTGTGAACTCCGGCATACAGCGCGGGAGCCCGGTGACATCCTGAGTTCCGCGCCGAACAATGGAGGTATGGACTTGAGCGATCCGCAGGCCTGGACGATGATCGGCATCTTCGCGAGCGCGATGCTCGGCGGCATGACCCTGATGACGACACAGTTCAGCCGGGTGCTTCGCGCCGAGATCGGGGGCCTTCGCGGCGAGCTCGGCGGCGAGATCGTCGGCCTTCGCAGCGAGCTCGGCGGCGAGATCGGGGGCCTTCGCGGCGAGTTGCGCGGCGAGATCGACGTGCTGCGCACTGAGATGCGAGCCGGTTTCGAGGTGATGAACGTGCGGCTCGACTCCCTCGACACCCGACTCACTCGTGTCGAGGGCAAAGTCGACGACCTCGACACCGAGCTCACGCACCTCGCGACCCGGTTCTGGCGGTCTCAGTGAGGGATCGCGTGTGCTGTCAGCCCCTGGCCGTGGCGACGGCGCTGGCCGGCTGGATCTCGTTGCGCAGCACCACCGTGCGCGACGGCTGATCATCGCCGCCGATGCGCTCCAGCAGCATCCGCGCCGCCGTCACTCCCATGTGACGTGCGGGCAGCCGCACGACCGTCACGGCTGTGGGCGAGAGCGTCGTGAAGGGCAGCGAACCGATCACCGCCACGCCGACCTGCGGCGGGGTCAGGCCCTGCTCGGACAGCACCTGGATCGCTCCGACGCCGATGAGGTTGTTGCCGGCCACCACGGCATCAGGCGGCTCGGGGAGTGCGAGCAGCTGCTCCATCGCCTCTCGCCCGCCGTCGACGCGGAACGTGGTGAACCGCTCGAGGTCGTCGAGGTCGAGATCCGGATGCGCTGCGCTCAGCGCCTGTCGCCAGCCCGCGGCCCGTTCGGCCGCCGTGTCGATGTGCTCGGGACCGCCGATGTAGGCGATGCGCCGGTATCCGGCATCGATGAGGTCTTTCGCGGCCGAGGCGCCGGCCGCCCGGTTCGCCATGACGACGCCGTCGATGTCGTAGGTCGTGCTGCGGTCGACGGCGACGACCGGCCGCCCCGTCGCGAGGATGCCGCCGAGGTCGGAGCGCTCGTCGGCGGTCGCGATGATCACGCCGGACATGTGCTCGGAGATCGCGATCTGCAGATAGGTCGCCTCCTTCTCGAGCTGCGAGTCGGAGTTGCAGAGCACGACCGAGTACCCGGCCTCCGAGGCGACGTCTTCGACACCTCGGGCCATCTCGGTGAAGTACGGGTTCTCGATGTCGGGGATCACGAGGCCGATGACCTCGGAGCTCTGCCGCCGCAGGGTGCGAGCGGTGCGGTTGGGGGTGAAGCGCAGCTGTTCGGCGGCTCGACGCACCGCCTCGACCTTCGACGCCGAGACGCTGGTGCCGTTGAACACGCGCGAGACGGTGGCCGGCGAGACCTGCGCGAGTCGAGCGACGTCGTAGATCGTGACCATCGGCACACTGTAACCGATTTCAATCGCGTCGGGGAGCTCGCGATCGGGCGCACGAGGTCCGACGGTCAGTCGGCGAGCATCCGATCCCGCACCTGCCTGCGCAGCACCTTGCCGATGAGCGAACGAGGAAGATCATCGACCGCCGTGATGCGCTTGGGCACCTTGTAGGGGGTCAGCCGGGTGCGACAGAAGTCGCGCAGCGCGCCCGAGTCGAGTGTCGCACCCTCGCGGAGCACGACCGCGGCGGCGACCTCTTCGCCTCCGCTCGCTCTCGGAAGACCGACCACGGCGGCGGCGGCCACGTCAGGGTGCGCCTCGAGCGCATCCTCGACCTCGCTGGGCGAGACGTTGAAGCCGCCGGTGATGATGAGCTCCTTGAGGCGGTCCACGATCGTCACGAAGCCGTCGGCAGAGACCTCGGCGATGTCGCCGGTGCGCAGCCAGCCGCCGGCGAGCAGCACGTCGGCGGTGTCGCTCGAGCGGCCCCAGTAGCCCTGGAACACCTGAGGTCCGCGGATGAGCAGCTCACCCCGCTCGCCCACCGGCATGTCGACGTCGGTGTCGGCAGGATCGACGACGCGGATCTCGGTGCTCGGGAACGGCACGCCGACCGTGCCGGGGCGGCGGCTGCGGCCCATCGGGTTTCCGAGCGCGACGGGCGAGCTCTCGGTCATGCCGTATCCCTCGACGAGCAGGCCGCCGGTCGCCTCCTCCCACCGCTGCACGGTCGCGACCGGCAGGCTCATCGCACCGGAGATCGCGAACCGGACCGTGGAGAGATCGATGGTCCCGCGTGACGCGGCACGCGCGAGCTGGTCGTAGATCGGCGGCACGGCAGGGAGGAAGGTCGGCGGACTCGTGCGCGCCGCCTTCGTCACGAGGCCGAGGTCGAAGGTCGGGAACAGCACGAGCTTCGCGCCGATGCTCATCGCGAACGTCAGGCACAGCGTCATCCCGTAGGCGTGGAACAGCGGCAGCACACCGTAGAACGTCTCCTTGCCGTCGACGAGTCCTGGCACCCATGCGCGACCCTGCATCGCGTTGGCGCGCAGGTTCGCGTGAGTGAGGATCGCGCCCTTCGGGTCGCCCGTCGTCCCACTCGTGTACTGCAACAGCGCGGTGTCGCCCAGCGAAGGGCCCTCGATGCGACGCGAGAGCGGACGATGGTCGACCAGCTTCTTCCAGGCCAGCGCGCGACGCGTCTTCGGGGTGGCTGTCAGCTTGGCCCTCGACGCGCGCGCCTTGGGTATGGGCAGTCGCAGGAGCATCCGCTGCGAGGCGGGCATCGCCTCGGTGAGGTCGACGCTCACGATGTGCTCGACCCGCAGGTCCGAGGGGAAGTCCGCGATCGTGTCGACCGTCTTGTCCCAGACGATCGCGACCTTCGCGCCGTGATCCTCGAACTGGTGCCGCAGCTCCCTCGCCGTGTAGAGCGGATTGTGCTCGACCACGATGGCGCCGAGACGGAGTGCCGCATAGAAGGCCACGACATGCTGCGGGCAGTTGGGCAGCACCAGCGCGACGCGATCGCCCTTGCGCACGCCCAGGCGCCGGAGCCCCTCGGCGGCGCGCGTGATCTGATCGCCGAGCTCGCGGTAGGTCGTCACCGCGCCGAAGAACTCGAGCGCCGGGCGACGCGCGAATGCGGAGACGCTGGCCGCCATCATCTCGGGCAGCGTCTGAGTCGGAGCCTCGATCTCCGCAGGAACGTCATCTGCGTAGGAGGCGAGCCACGGCCGGGATTCGTGCGGGTTGACGGACATGTCCTCCATCCTGCCCCGGTCGGCTGTGAGGCGCCCCCGCCCTGCCCCGACGCACGCGTCTAGCGGTGCACCGCCACGACCCGCGCGACGGCCTCGCGCTCGGCATCCGTCGGCTCGGCGATCGCCATGCGGCAGTGCGTGTCGACGACGTCGAGCACGCGGTAGGCCTCCTTCATGCGCGCCATGTCGCCACCGATCAGCGACACGACGTCGTCGACGGCGGCCTGGGCTGCGGCGATCGCATCCGCATCCCCTGAGCGGCCGGCGTCGGCCAACGCGCGGAACGGCTTGGGAGTGACGGAGGAGACCCCTGAGACGACACCCTGCGCACCCGAGCGCACCGCAGCGATCAGGTCGCGGTCGGCGCCGGTGTAGAGGTCGAAGTCGTCCGGGACCGCAGCTCGGTAGGCGGCGATCTCGTCGAGAGACAGTTCGCTGACCTTCGCGCCCACGATGTTCGGCAGCGCGGCCAGGCGCGTGAGCAGCTCGACCGACACCGGATTGCCGCTGCGCGCCGGGTAGATGTAGACGTAGAGCCGGCCGTCGCCGACCGCTGCCGACAGCGCTTCGAAATAGTCGAAGATCGACTGGTCGGTGGCCTTCAGGTAGTAGGGGGTGAGGGCGGCGAACTCGGTCGCACCGAGGCCCTTCGCGATCTCGACCAGCCGCAGCGCCTCGAACGTGCTCGGCTGACCGACATGCACGACGACGCGCATGCGATCCTTCAGCTCGGCCAGCGCCGCCTCGACGATCGCGGCGAACTCGATCGCGTCGATCGCGGGGAATTCGCCCGTGGTGCCGAGGATGAACGCGCCCTCGTTGCCTGATTCGGCGACGAAGCGGAAGATCGCTCGCGATCCCTCGAGGTCGAGTGCACCGTCGCTGTGGAAGGCGGTCGGCACGGCGGTGAGGATGTCGTAGCGGGTCACTTCTCGTTCTCCTTGGAGTTCTTTCGGGTCTTTCGCGGGCGCCGCGCAGGAGCGTCGACGTTGCGGACGGTCGAGGTGAGCAGATCCGGGTCTGCGGCGAGTTCGCCGTGCGCCTTCTCGATCTGCTCGCGGCTCTCAGCGGGGAGGATCGACTCCGAGAGGGAGGCTCGCTCGGCGCGCGGGGTGCGGGCGGCTCGAATGGCCGGCATCACGATCGACAGCACAGCGAGCACGAGCAGCACGATCGCGATCGGGCTCACCACCTCGAAGAACGGACGCGTCGGCAGGATCGCCAGGGTGCGAGCGAGGTTCTCTTCGGCGAGAGGCCCGAGAAGCAGGCCGAGCACGATCGGGCCGGCAGGCACCTGCATCCGCTTGAGCAGCACCCCGATCACGCCGAAGACGAGCATGGTGACGACCGTCGAGAGACTGTTCGAGGTGGCATACGTACCGATGATGCAGAAGATCAGGATGCCGCTCCACAGGTACGGCTGCGGCACGTCGAGCAGCTTGACCATGCCCTTCATACGGACGAGGCTCAGTGCCAGCGAGAGCAGCGTCGCGACGAGCATGATGCCGACGATCGAGACGACGAGGTCGGGGCGGTTGGTGAACAGCGTGGGGCCGGGGGTGATGCCCCAGATGATCATCGAGCCGATCATCACGGCCATCACCGAGTCGCCGGGGATGCCGAGGGCCATCGTGGTCGTGAGCGAACCGCCGAGCGTGGCGCTCGAGGCCGTGTCGGAGGCGGCGACGCCCTCGATCGACCCCTTGCCGAACATCTCGGGGTGCTTCGACGCCTTGCGCGCGCGTTCCCATCCGATGAGTCCGGCGATGTCGCCACCGGCCGCGGGGATGAGCCCGACGCCGAGTCCGACAGCGCCGCCGACAGCAGTGGCGCGTCCGCTCTGCTTCAGCTCGGCCCTGTTCGGCCACCAGCGGCCGAGGCTCGAGATGGGCCGCACGTTCGACTTGCGGTAGGTGAGCAGCTGGTCGAACAGCTCGGCGATGCCGAAGAGCCCGATGATCACCGCGATGAAGTTGACGCCTTCGACGAGCTCGAGCACGCCGAAGGTGAAGCGCTGATCGGCCGTCGCCGCGTAGGTGCCGACGGTGCCGAGCATGAGCCCGAAGAGTCCGGCCAGGATGCCCTTGAGCATCGACTTCGACGAGATGCCGATCATGATCGAGATGCCGAAGACGACCAGGGCGAAGAGCTCGGGCGACTTGAAGTAGTCGCGGGCGAAGCTGGCGATCGGCACGGCTGCGACAGCGAACAGCACCAGCGAGGCGAGGATGCCGACGGCCGAGACGATCGCCGAGATCGTGAGGGCGAGACCGGCGCGACCCTGCTTCGCCATCGGATAGCCGTCGAGGGTCGTGGCGATCGAGGCGGGCGTGCCCGGGGTGTTGATGAGGATCGACGGCACGCGGTCACCGAAGTTCGCGGCCACGTAGATCGTCAGCAGCACGGCGAGACCCTGGACGGGCTCGAGCGTGAGCGTGAATCCGGCGGCGAGCGCGACCGCCATGGTCGCGGTGATGCCGGGGAAGGCTCCGACCATGAACCCGAGCAGCAGCCCGACGAGCATGTAGAGCAGGATCGAGATGTCGAGGAGCGAGTTCAGCCCCTCCATGAGCGCGTTCACAGGGGGATCCTCAGGAGCATGCCGAACACGACGTAGACGAACGCGGTGACGGAGGCGGAGTAGATGATCAGGCTCAGCCAGCGGCGGTGGCCGTAGAGGAGCATGAGAGCGGCCATCAGCACGGCGGCGGCCACCGGGAAGACCTCGACGCGGTACCCGAACAGGATGACGGTGCCCAGCGACCACACCGCGATGAACGCTCCGGTGATCGCGAGGGTGGCGACGACCCTGACCACACCGCCGGGCTGGATGCGGTCGAGATCCTCGCGCCCCGGCGCGGGCCGGGTGACGGCGAGCGCCAGGATCGCGAGCGAGATGACGACCGCCGTGATGGCGATGACCATCGGCCAGAAGCGCGCGTCGATCTGACCCGGGAGCGCTTCGCGGCGCAGCGGGATCTGCGTCGTGAGGAAGAGATACCCGGCGCTGAAGGCCAGGGCGACGGCCCCGAAGACGATCTCGAGCGGTCTGGACGCGGGTGCGCCCTGGTGTTCGTCCTGCTCGACCGCGGATGTGGCATCGGCGTGGGACATGGTGCTCCTTCCCTGGTCTGACGTCGGCGACTGGCTGCGGGGCCGGCGTGGCGGCCGGCCCCGCAGTCCGGGCCGGTCAGCCCAGGAGGTCCTTGAAGAGGTCGAACTGCTCGTCGACGAACCTCGTCCACTCGGCGGAGTCGCGGTAGACCACGAGGTTGCCGGCGTCCTTCTGGAACTGCTGGTAGGTGTCGGACTCGACGGCTTCCTTGACGGCTGCCTCGAGCTCGGTCTTCACGTCGTCCGGCAGACCCTTCGGGGCGTAGATGCCGCCCCACCCGCCGAAGACCACGTCTTCGCCGATGGCCTCGTCGGCCGTCGGCACGTCTTCCGCATCGGGGTGACGCTCATCGTTCAGGACGGCGAGGATGCGCACGGCTTCGCCCTGTGCGAGAGCCTCGCCGAGGCCCGACACCGCGGCGACGGTCTCACCGGAGGCCGCGGCCGCCACGGCGGTGGCTCCAC
>Ga0308167_1000257_pt1 | contig 112609 bp, 92 predicted proteins | sample PhyCR1_2_FD_202138 | JGI IMG/M metagenome (GOLD analysis project Ga0308167, IMG submission 202138) | Phyllosphere microbial communities from UC Gill Tract Community Farm, Albany, California, United States - DLSLRC.R1 | ecosystem: Host-associated > Plants > Phyllosphere > Unclassified | place...
ATGATCCTGAGGAAGCTGCGGTTTTTTTGCGCCTTGCTGTTGGCGATGGGGTGGGGGCCGGAGCACGTCACAACACTATCGGCTTGAGCATCGCCAGTCGAATTCCGTCAGGAAACGAATTGTTCAGATCCGACTACCTATCGCTGCAAGACATGCAGGACGATAGGAGAATTTGGTGCCCCGCCGGGTTAATGGAAGACGCTCACGGCTTGCGCGTGATCATGGGCGTTAGATCAAGGGTTGGCCATGATCCTTGTCGACAATCGACTGCGGCCGCTTGCCGCGACCGGACCACGTCCGGCCAGTCTCTGGATCTCGATATATCAGCTGGACTTTCTCATTTTTAGGTTTGGACTTTTGCGTTTTCGTCAAACCAAGTTCAGCCATCGTGAAACCGAACAGCGCGATCGTTTTACATACCTCTGCGAGGGCTTCGGTACGTTGTGTAGCGATCTACTCCGCAATTTCCTTGGCCAGCGCCTTGCGCCGTATTGCCGCAGTCCGGTTTGAAACGCGTGTTTATCTGATGCGCGTCAATGTTTGCCCCCCCCCCTGGCAGGATGATCAGCACGACGGTCGGATGGACCGGCCGCAATCGGGGGTTTTCAAACATGTCCGCAGCAACCAGGCGCTTGAAAGCGCATCTCGCCACCATGCTGGCGCCATTGGTCCTGGTGACCTTGGGCCTCTTTTCCCCACACCGCGCTGACGCGGCCCAGGGCGACATCATCGCCCGCATCCGCTCGGTCAGCATTTTGCCCGACGTCAAGACCAGCGGCACGCTGTCCACGCTGGGCGTGGGCGTCAATCCTTCGACGGTGCCGGAACTCGACTTCACGTACATGGTGCGCGATCACATCGGTGTCGAATTGATCCTCGGCACCGCGCGGCACAAGGTCACGTCGAATGTTGGCAGTCTCGGCCAGATCAGTCATTTTGCCACCCACGCTGACGCTGCAATGGCATTTCAATCCGGCCGGCCGGATTCGGCCTTATGCGGGCGTCGGCGTCAACTACACGCTGTTCTATGACAACAACCTGAACGTCGCCGGTGAAGGCGTGGGCGTGCGCAATCACAGCTTCGGTCCAGCGTTGCAAGCAGGTGTCGACGTACAAGTCAGCAAACGATTCTTCGTCAATCTGGACGTCAAGAAACTGTGGATCAAGACCGACGCAACACTTGGTGGCCAACCTATCGGCACGTTGAAGATCGATCCGTGGGTGGTGGGATTTGGCGTCGGCATGAAATTCTGACGGAGTATTGCCATGAAGCCCACGGCGCGCCTGGCGATAAACGTCGCATCGACCAAGGATAAAGCGCGGACCTTGCTGCGGCGGCAGGGCCTGATGCGTGATGTGGTTATCGTGCTGGTGATCAAGCTCGTGCTGATCCAGATACTGCGCGTGACGTGCTTTGCCCACCCTGCCGCACCCGATATGAACATGCCCGACGACGTGGTGGCCGCCGCGATCATCGGGCCCGTCCCTTCATTACCCGCCGGCCTGCCAACGCGCGTTGCACTGCCGGCACCGCGCGGCAAGCCCGCACAACAGGATGTCGATCATGATCAGCCATGAGGTCGTCGATCTGTCGCGGCTGCAATTCGCCGTAACGGCGCTATATCACTTTTTATTCGTTCCCCTGACCCTCGGAATGACCTGGATGCTGGTCATCATGGAGTCAGCGTACGTGTTGACAGGCAATACGGTCTACAAGGACATGACCCAGTTCTGGGGCAAGTTGTTCGGCATCAACTTCGTGATGGGGGTGGCCACCGGCCTCACGTTGGAATTCCAGTTCGGCACGAACTGGTCGTATTACTCGCACTACGTAAGCGATATCTCCGGCGTGCCACTTGCCATCGAAGGATTGATGGCGTTCTTCCTCGAATCCACCTTCGTCGGGCTGTTCTTCTTCGGCTGGCAACGGTTGCGCAAGGGACAGCACCTGCTGGTGACCTTTCTCGTGGCGCTGGGCTCCAATTTGTCGGCGCTATGGATTCTCGTCGCCAATGGCTGGATGAACAACCCGGTAGGCGCGCATTTCAACTACACGCATATGCGCATGGAGCTCGATAGCCTGTCCACGCTGATCCTGAACCCGGTGGCGCAAGTGAAGTTCGTGCACACGGTCTCGGCCGGCTATGTAACCGCGGCGATGTTCGTGCTGAGCTTGTCCTCGTACTACCTGTTGCGCGACCGCAATATCGCCTTCGCATTGCGCTCCTTCACCATCGCTGCCAGTTTTGGCCTGGCAGCGGTGTTGTCCGTCATCGTGCTGGGAGATGAGTCCGGCTATACCACCGGTGAAGTGCAAAAGATGAAGTTGGCTGCCATTGAAGCCGAATGGGATACGCAACCGGCGCCGGCATCGTTCACGCTGTTCGGTTTGCCGAACCAGGCCGAACAACGTACGGATTATGCGATCCACATTCCCTGGGCGTTGGGCCTGATCGCCACCCGTTCCCTCGATGAGCAAGTGACCGGACTGAAGGATCTGAAGGCGGAAAACGCGCAGCGGATCGCCCGTGGCATGCAGGCATTCGCGGCATTGCAGCGGCTGCGCGGTGGCGATACGTCGCCCGCCGCTCGCGCCGCGTTCCAGCATGTTGAAGCGGACCTTGGCTATGGCCTGTTGCTCAAGCGCTATACGGAAAACGTCACCAACGCGACCCCGGCGCAGATCGATGCCGCCGCGAACGATACGATTCCGCGCGTGGCCCCGATGTTTTTCTCGTTCCGAATCATGGTCGCCTTCGGCTTCCTGATGCTGTTCACGTTTATCGCCGCCGTCTGGCTGGCGGCGCGTCGCCGTCTGTTGCGGCCACGCACGCGCGCCTTCCTGCGCCTTGCGTTGTGGATGCTGCCCCTGCCGTGGCTGGCCAGCGAGTCCGGCTGGATCGTCGCGGAGATGGGACGTCAACCATGGACCATCGCCGGCGTCCTGCCCACGCACCTGTCGGTCTCGTCGCTGCATGCAGGCGATCTGTACGCCAGCATCGCGGGCTTCGTCTTTTTCTACACCCTGCTGTTGTGTTTTGAGATGTACCTGATGGTCAAGTACGTGCGCAAGGGTCCTGACGGCCTCGGCATGGGTCCCCAAGCGAGCGCGGGCACGGACAAGAACGACGACAGCACCGCACCACTGACCGGGAGCCCGGCATGATCGACTACACGATACTCAAAATCATCTGGTGGTTGCTGATCGGCGTCCTGCTGATCGGCTTCGCGCTGACCGACGGCTTCGACATGGGCGTGGGTGCCCTGCTGCCCTTCATCGCACGCACCGATACCGAGCGACGGATCGTCGTCAATACCGTTGGCGCCACGTGGGAAGGTAACCAGGTCTGGTTCATCACTGCCGGCGGCGCCACGTTTGCCGCCTGGCCACAGGTATATGCCACGGCATTCTCGGGTTTTTACGCGGCGTTGCTGCTCGTGCTTTTTTCCCTGTTCTTCCGGCCTGTCGGCTTCGATTACCGTAGCAAGGTCGCCCATCCGGCATGGCGTGCATTCTGGGATTGGGGCATCTTCGCCGGCAGCGCGATACCGGCGCTGGTGTTTGGCGTCGCCTTCGGTAACCTGCTGCTTGGCACGCCGTTCTCGCTGGATGCGGACATGCGCTCGACCTATCAAGGCACGCTGTTCGGCTTGCTGTCACCGTTCGCGCTGCTGTCCGGACTGCTGTCGGTCACGATGCTGGTAACCCACGGTGCCGGTTTTCTGACATTGAAAACGGATGGCGTGCTCCTGTTGCGGGCACGGCGGGTACAACGCGTGGCGGCCCTGCTGTCGATCGCGCTATTCGCCCTTGGCGGGTATGCGGTCTCGCATCATGTGGTGGGATTGCACTTGGCGGCCGACGGCACGATCGGCCGCGGTGTGGGCTTCTGGATGGACAACTATGCGCGTTGGCCGCTGGCCTGGCTTGCCCCGATCGTCGGGTTTGGGGGCGCGATACTGGCCGCGCTCGCCTCGCTGAAAAGCGGCAACGGTGCGCAGAAGGCGGGATTTGCCGGTAGTACGCTTTTGATCGTCGGCGTGATCTTCACCGCGGGTACGTCGCTGTTCCCGTTCCTGATGCCCTCGTCGATCGATGTGCCGAGCAGCCTGACCGCCTGGAATGCGACGTCAAGCCAATTGACACTGCAGATCATGCTGGTGGCCGTGGTCGTGTTCCTACACTGATCTTGATCTATACCGGTTGGGTGTATCGGGTGATGCGGGGCCGCGTTACCAGCGCCGATATCGCCCGTGACAGCCATTCCCTGTACTGACGCGACGATCGGTGCGCGTATTCGATTGGGTTGTCGGCGTCATCCGCCGACAACCTGCAAGGACCTTTTTCCATTCATGCAGACGGCGCATGGCCGCCGAAGGACGTTGATCATGTGGTACTTCACTTGGATTCTGGGCGTTGGCGTGGCATTGTCATTCGGCGTGGTTAGCGCGCTATGGTATGAAGCCCGCGGCGAATATCCCGATAGCGAAGGTCCGTCGTCCGCTAGACCGGTGCCGTCACGCGCCGAAAATTAACAGCCGCATCATCGGCGCCGCCACAAGGTGATGACAGAGTCATGCACGGGCGTTGTCACGTTGGCGAGGGTGGCGCGAAAAATGATGTTTTAAGACAACCGTTCAAAACGCGAACAGACGCTGACTGCAGGGTAACCGCAATCACGCCCTTGTTATCCACCGCGTTATCCACCGGCTTTGCCGCTCTATTTCGCTCAGTTGCACACAGCGTTATCCACAGCTCTGCTCGATCCGAATATCACGCTGCATCTCGCCCGGGTACGCGGCTCGGCACGCGTGATGCGGATCAACAAACACCCCGTCACGCCACTACCGCTATCGCCACATTCGGATGCGCGCCGTGCAGCATGCGATGCGTGTCCGCCTCCTGCCAGCCCGGGCATAACGCCGCGCACAGCAAGGCGCGACAGATCGCGGCGGTTGGTTCGGCGCCATGCGACAGCCCTTCCCCGCCAAGCGTCAACCCATCCGATGCCCCTTCGCGTTCCGGGTTGTATTCCACGAGTTCGAAGCCGATCAGGCGCGGATCACCGGCAAAGCGTGGCATGGCCGCAATCGCCTCATGTGCGGCGATCCCGTCTTCCACTGGCGAACCCACCGCCATCGCTTCCCGTGGATCGATCGCGTCCACATCGAAACTGACGCCATAGCCACAGGTGCCCCGTGTCGCGATATCCACCGCTTCTTCCAGGCACGCGTCCAAACCACGCGCCTGCACCTCCGCGATGCCGAATACCCTGACGCCCAGTCGATTCAGCAGCGCCGCCTCGCCATCCTCGAAACTCCGCACGCCGACCACCGCGACATTCTCCGGGCGAACCTTGCCGCGCCAGCCGCGTAGATCCGTCAGCGCCGGCGCGCCATGGCCCAGCAACGCTGCCAGCGGCATGCCATGCGGGGCCTGGCTCTCCGACGTTTCCGGCGTATGGCTGTCCAAGTGCGCATCAATCCAGATGAGACCAATCCGGCCCGCCTCGCCCAGTCGCGTCTTGTAGGCATCGGCAATCCCGCTCCACGTGCCTGCCGCAACCGAGTGGTCCCCGCCCAGGATCAGCGGAAACAAGCCGCGCGTGATGATATCGGCCGTGACCGCTGCCATCCCTGGCGCGAATGCGCTCACAGCGTCGAGCTTCGACGGCACTGCATGCGCCGGATCGGCCGCGTGCCGCGTGCCGCCTTCATGCGCCAGATAGTGCGTATCCACGAGTGTCGCCCCCAGCCGGACATCCCGGCCGACACCGGAGCCGCCCGCGCGGAGGTCCGTCGCGATACCCGCCTCGATCAACGCCTCGGGTCCCAGGCGACACCCGATGATCTGCGCACCAGTGCCGATCGACGCGCGGACCAATTCCAGCGGGGGCAATGCCGCGCAAGGTGTAACGGCAGTCAGTGCCGGGCGGAGCAGGGTCATGATACGAACTCCCATTCATCGAAAATCGTTTAGTACACGCAACAGAATGCCTACGGCCCATTGCAACGTCTCATCGTTGATCGCCAGCGGTGGCGACAGGCGGATGGTGTTGTGATGCGTGACCTTCGTCACGATGCCGGCATCCATCAGCGCATGGCACACCGCTTCGGCGTCGACGGAGGCCACAAACTGGACACCGATCATCAGTCCCTTGCCACGGATGTCCGCAATCAACGGATGCGCCGCGTCGCGCAACAGCCCGACAAGCAAGGCGCCGCCTTGTTCGGCGCGCGCGCATAATCCCTCGTCTCGCAGCACCTGCAAGGCCTCATGACCCACCCGCGCCGCCAGCGCATTCCCGCCGAACGTGCTGCCATGATCGCCTGGGCGGAAGACCGTCATCAGCGCTTCACTGCCCACTACCGCGGAAACCGGAAGGAAGCCTCCGCCAAGCGCCTTGCCGAGACAAACCGCATCCGGCCGCACACCTTCGTGATCGCAGGCAAGCATGGCGCCAGTGCGCCCCAATCCGGTCTGAATCTCATCGGCCACCAGCATGACGTCGTGCGTGTCGCATAGTGACCGGAGCGCTGCCAGAAAGCCTGGCGGCGGAACATTGACACCGCCTTCACCCTGGATCGGTTCGACGAGAACGGCACACGTACGAGGCGTGATCGCGGCACGTACCGCATCGATATCGCCATACGGCACGCTGACGAAACCCGGCGTCAGCGGTCCGAACCCGGCGCGGTATTCGGGATGCGACGAGAAGCTGACGATGCTCGTGGTGCGGCCGTGAAAATTGCCGTCGAATACGATGATTTCCGCCTGTCCGTCGGGAATGCCCTTTACCGTATGGCCCCATTTGCGCACGGCCTTGATCGCGGTTTCCACCGCCTCCGCCCCGCTATTCATGGGCAAGGCACGTGCTTGTCCTGTCATGTCGACCAGCGTCGCAAGGAATGGCGCCAACTGGTCTGAATGCATCGCCCGCGACGTGACCGAGAGCCGCGACGCCTGATCGGTCAAGGCCGCAAGCAACCGAGGATGAGCATGTCCGAAGCTGACGGCCGAGTAGGCGCTCATCATGTCCAGATAACGCTTCCCGGCCAGGTCCCAGATCCAGACGCCCTGCGCACGCGTTGCAACCAGCGGCAACGACGTATAGATCGGCGCATTGACCCGCGCATCCAGCGCCAGCAAAGCGTCCGCCTCCGCCGCGCCGCGTGGCGACCCAGTGTTTTCTTGCGCCGCATCTTGCGCACTTCGGTCGTGCATCGTCGTCGCGTCCATGGCGATTCTCCTTTGCGTTGACCCGCATCATAGAAAATGCTTTCGATCGAATCCAGCGAAACGTTTAGCATGCATCGTTCGAATTTTTTGCATCATAATGGGCGACATGCGTACGCAAACCAAATACATCGATACCTTTGTCGCCGCGATGGAAGCGGGCAGCTTTGTACGCGCCGCGGAACAGTTGCATGTGACCCCATCGACGATCAGTTATCAGATTCGGCAGTTGGAGGAATGGGTAGGGGCGCCGCTGTTCGAACGCAGTAGCCGTCGCGTGCTGCCAACGGCGCTGGGGGATCGGCTGTATGCGATCTGCGGACGTTTTATCGACGAGATGGGTAGTTTGCGCGCCGCCGCGCGGGGTCAGGCGGGCACCCCGCGCGAAGTGCTGCGCGTGGCCACGGGTTCGTCATTTGGCCGCTATGTGCTGACGCCGATCCTGGCGCAGCCGGCGTTCGCGCAAACCGTCGTCGATCTGCGCTTCGGTTCGGATGAGGAAACCTGGGAAGCGGTGGCCAGCGGGCGGGCCGATATCGGCTTTGCATACACGATCACCGCGTCGAATACCTTGTCATTCGCCTTGGCCTACCGCTATCCGCTCGTATTGATCGCCGCGGGCACACACGTTCAAGCCGAAGCGCATGTCGGTGCGGATTCCCGCTTATTCGCAGCGTGGTTGGCGGCGTCGGATTTCATCACATACGACGATTGCGAGATCACCTTCACGCGCTGGTTCGAAACCCAATTGGGGACCATGCCGTCGACGCTGCGTACGCGCGGCCGCTGTAGCGAAATCGAAGAAGCCATCGCTCTGGTCGCGGCGGGTCGGGGGCTGTCGATCGTGCCATGCTATATGCTGGACGACGCGCTGGCGCGTGAGCGCGTACGGATTGTCTCCACGCCAGCCACCACGACAACGCCCGGCGCGTCAGCGGCGTCGGGCGCGTCGAATGCGATGAATGACATGGCGGCTTCGTCAGCGTCAGCGCAACTGGCCGTGATGGCTACCTCGGAGAAGAAGCGGTCGCCGGCGCCTGACAGGGCGGCAACGGTGCCGCTCCCCCCGCTGGACACCGTCTATCGCGTCTCGCGCGAAGGCGCTCCGCGCGACGCGGCCACGGTCCTGCTGCTCGACGCCGTGTCCCAGGCTCAGGCCAGTTCAGCGGTCGGGGGCGCGCAATGAAAACACGACATCGCGCGTCACCGGGAGCAGGTTCTGTCCACCGTCGACCACCCAGTCCACGCCGTTATACGCGGGTCCGGTCAACAAGTGAATGGCGGCCGCGAGATCATCAGGCGTTGCGATCCGATGCAACGGCGTTGCGTGTTGTCTCGCATGGGCGAAATCCTGCGGCGTTTGATCACCGCTTTCCAGCATCAGGCCCGGATAGACCGCATTGATGCGCAACACCGGCGCGGCCGATGTCGCCAGCATCGCCGTCATATGACCGATGGCGACCTTGCCCACGGTGTAGGAGAAGTGGTCCGGGTGAAAATTATCGCGAACCTTCTGGTCGACCACATTGATCACCACGCCGGTCGTGCCAGCGGCACGCGCGCGGCGATAAAACGCCTGTATTAGCAGTAATGGCGCGCGGCCATTGACGGCCCAGGCGTGATCGAAGGTTTCGAGCGTGAAATTGTCCAGATGGTCATCGGGAAATACCGAAGCACTATTGATCAGAACATCGAGTCGGCCAAACGCCACGTGGCAGCCGTCCACCAAGGCCTCGGCAGCCGATGGCGCCGCCAGATCGGCTTGCAGCGCCACCGCATGCGGTCCGGTGACATCCCTATCCGTCGATGATGCGTCGAGCAATGCCACCAGGGCATGGGCGTCCGAGGCCGATTGCCCGTAATGTACGGCCACCCGATAGCCCGCCCGTGCAAAGCGCTGCGCGATGACGCGTCCAACGCGCTTGGCACCACCGGTCACCAGCACGACCGGACGTGCATCAGGCGTCGCCCTCGAACCGGCAGTCCGATCCGTGTCGGAGAGCCGCCCGACGTCGACGCTGGGCGCGACGGCATCGCCGGCGGCAGGGTGCGCGGAGATCATCGAAGCAGGGGCGTCGGCACGGGAAGAAATCACGGAGTCACTGAATCATGAAGGCGGGCGAGCCACCGGGGCATGCAATGATTATAGGCGAGTGCGCGTCACAAAAAAGTGCAGCCCCGGGCCGCTTGCGCAAACCCGGAGCTGCAGGGGGAACATCGGTGTGCCGGCACTCGCGCGGGCGTCAGGCCCACGGACCGCACACCGGAAACACGGTTTGGCGGGAATCAGTCCGCGCGCACGCCTTCAACTTGGATTTGCAGGCGCGTGTACATCTTGAAGCCCATCTTCTTGCCGAAGTCGACGCCGAAGTCCGAGCGGTCGAATTCGCCCTTCGCGTCGGCACCGCACACTTCACGCTTCAGCATCGGATTCTGGTAGCACTTGAAGGAATCGACGGTCAACGTCAGCGGCTTTGTCACGCCATGCAGCGTCAGTTCGCCTTCGATCTTCGATGGCGTATCGCCCTTGAAGATGAACTTCGTGCTCTTGAACGTGGCGGTCGGGAACTTGGCCGAGTCCAACATCTTGTCGCTGACGATCTCGCCGTCCAGCGCCTTGTTACCGATGTCGACCGAGCTGGTGTCCGTCGTCACTTCCAGGCTGCCGGTCTTCGCCGCGCGATCCAGCGTCACCGTGCCGCTCGACTTCAGGAACTTGCCGCGCCATACCGACGCGCCGCCGAAGTGGTCGACTTCGAAGCTCGGGTAGGTGTGCGTCGGATCCAGGTTGTACGTTGCCGGTGCGGCAACAGCGGGCAAAGCGGCTGCGGCCAGGCTGGCAACAGCAGTAGCGGCAACAATCGAGCGAAGCTTCAGCATATCTTGTCTTCCGTTTAATGAATAAGTAACGCGTCGGTGCTGCGAACTGCCGCCGTCAATCGCCAAACGGCAACATCCGGGACAGCAAACGGTCGCGATCCAGCAACTGGTGCTTCACCACAGCCAGCAGATGCAGGACCACCACCGCGAAAAGCGTCCAATCCAGGTACACATGAATATTCCGGAACAAATGGCGCAGTTCCGGATGCGGTCCGACCAATGTCGGCAACGGCACCATGCCCAGATACACCACCTGGATACCGGCGATCGAACTATACAGATAGCCCGAAACCGGCACGCAAACCATCAGCAGATACAGCAGATGATGCACGCCGTGCGCCGCGACCGCCGATAAACGCCCCATGCCGGCCGGCAACGGCGGCGGCGTATGCGTCGCGCGCCATGCAAGACGGATAATGATCAATAGCAGCGCCGTGACGCCAATCCACTTGTGCCACGAAAAGTACTTCAACTTGGCGGGTGTGAAACCCGGGATATCGGTCATCACCCAGCCCAGCGCGAATCCACCGATGATCAACAGGGCGATGAGCCAGTGTAGCGCCATCGCGGTACCGGAGTACTTGCGCGCGACCGGCATCGCCTGGGTAGCGCCGGTCGTGGGAGTGGGGGACGAGGGCATGGTCATCGCGTTTCTCCGCCTTCGCGGAACGTCTTAATCGGTTCGCCGGAACAGTTGATCGAAGCGGGGGCCCCTGTCTCGGCAAGCAAGGCACGCCGCCGGGGACGATCGTTCGACATCGATGCCGTATGGCACCGCTATCCGGCTGTCGCGCGGCCATCAAAATGGGCATTCCCCTATCCAGCGCGGCGTTTCGCCTGCTCGGAATAGTGTCAGGGGCATAATGTAAATTAAGACAACCATCGAAGCAATCGTTTAAAATCGATTATCGATATCGAATCCATAGATAACAAATGAGCGACTCGGGGGACCGGGGACGCACCCCGACGCTGGATCAACTCCGCGTTTTCGCCGCCGTGGCGGACGCCGGCAGCTTCTCGCTGGCCGCCCAACAACTCGGCCGGGCCCAGTCCGCGATCAGCTATACGGTGACCAATCTCGAAGCACAACTGGGCCTGACACTGTTCGAGCGCACGCGTCGGCGTCCGGTGCTGACCGAAGCGGGCCGGGTCGTGCTGGCCGATGCGCGCCGCGTGGACGGGCACATGCACGAGTTGCTGGCTCGGGCCGAAGGGCTGACGATGGGCCTGGAAGCGGAGGTATCGCTGGGCGTGGACGTGATGTTCCCGATCGACAGGCTCGTGGGGGTCCTGGAGGACTTCGCGGCCATGTTCCCGACCGTGACATTGCGGCTGCGAATGGGCCCGATGGGCGGCGTGTTGCGACTGGTACTGGAGCGCGAGTGTCATCTGGGTATCGCCGGTCCGAGCGAATCCTGGCCCGATCCGATCGCCCCCAATTACCTCGATGCCATCAGCCTGATCAATGTCGCGGCGCCCCAGCATCCGCTGTCCCGCCTTGACGGCTTGATCCCTACACGCGTGCTGCGCGACCATACACAGTTGATCCTGACCGATCGCACCCACCGCACGGAGGGCCAGATGTATGGCGTCTATGCGACGCGGGCCTGGCGTATCGGCGACCTTGGGGCAAAACATCGATTGTTGATCGCCGGCCTGGGATGGGGCAGCATGCCTCACCACCTGGTGGCGACGGATCTCGCCGAAGGACGGCTGAAACGCATTCGTCCCGCCGACCGGCTGGCCGTCGAATACAAACTGCATCGCATCACGCGCGCCGATACCCATCCCGGGCCGGCCACGCGCTGGTTGCACGAGCGGATCGCGCTGCTCGCGCCACTGGACCCGCCCGAATGGAAAGTCTGAACGTTTAGTATGATGATCAATGCTTGCGCAAAAAGATGGCCATCGGCGACATGCGCGGCAACGTCACTGGGTTCTCCGGGGCAGCCTCTGACCTTAATTACCGCCGAAGCAAAGAGCAACTATGCTGCAGACCAGCCGTAACCGCATCGCGCTTCTCTATGCAGCGATCATCGCTTCGCTAACCGTGGTGTTCCTGGTGGATCTGTACACGCCAAATGGCTTTGCCATCTGGATCATGTACATGTTCCCGGTTGCCCTATGCCTGTTTGCCGCCGACGCCCTGATGCCGCTGATCATCGCCTTCGTGGCCTCGATATTGCTGATCATCAGCTACGTGGCGTCGACAGGTATCACCGGCACATGGGCGATACCGAATCGGATGGTCGGTGGCGCCACCACCTGGCTGATCGCGGTGGTGGCGTACCGCTATATTCTGTCCCGGCATCGCGTGGAGGCTTTCGCGTGGATGCAGGCCGGATTGATGCAGTTGGCGACGGCCGTCCGCGCCGCGCCCACCGCGCAGAACACCGCCGACGGTATCTTGAAATCCCTGCTGACCTACACCGGCGCCAAAGTCGGTACCCTGTACCAATTGGAAAAGGGGCAACTGCGCCGCTTGTCGACATGGGCACTGCCAGACAATGTCGCGCCGCTGACACTGCAGCCCGGCGATGGCCTGGCCGGGCAAGCCATTGTCGCGAAAAGCGTGCTCACCGCTCGGGACCTTCCCCCCAGTCATCTGCAAATCGGTACAACGGTGGGCAGTTCACCAGCCGCGCATGTCACCGCCGCGCCGCTGACGGCCGAGGGGGACATCGTCGGCGTCATCGAGCTCGGGTTCGCCGGCAGCACGCTGGGCTATGGCAGCGAAAACGAGATGCTTGCACGCGTGGTGCAGTTGCTGGAAATGTCAGCCGAACCTGCCGGCATCGCGCTGCAGACAGCGCGCTATCGCAGTCGACTGGAACTCTTGTTGGCGGAAACGCAGCATCAGGCGGAAGAACTGCAGGTGCAGCAGGAGGAATTGCGGGTTTCCAATGAAGAACTGGAGGAGCGCGGACGGGCTTTGATGGATTCCCAGGCGCGCCTGGAATCGCAGCAGACGGAGCTGGAGGAGACCAACGTCCAGCTGGAAGAGCACACGCAGCGCCTGGAACAGCAGAAACGGTATCTGCTGGACACGCAGCGCGACCTGATGGAGAAGACCGGACAGTTGGAGCGAGCGAACCAATACAAGTCCGAATTCCTGGCGAATATGTCGCACGAACTGCGCACGCCCCTGAACAGTTCGCTGATTCTCGCCAAGCTATTGCAAGACAACAAACCCGGCAATTTGAGCGCGGAACAAGTGCGCTATGCCAGCACGATCTACTCCGCGAACACGGACCTGCTGTCCCTGATCAATGACATCCTGGATCTGGCCAAGGTCGAATCGGGTCATATGGGGGTGGAGGCCGAGCCCATTACGCTGGAAGCGATCATCCAGTCACTGCACCGGACGTTCGACCCCATCGCGCAGGACCGCCGGGTGGCGTTACGAATCGAACGCGGTCCGGATGCGCCCCTGTCACTGACGACCGATCACCAGCGCCTGATGCAGATTCTGAAGAATTTGCTGTCGAACGCTTTCAAGTTCACCCCTTCCGGCGAGGTAAGCCTGTGGATCACCGGCGCGGCGCCGGCGCATGTCCAGTTTGCAATACAGGACACGGGGATCGGTATCGCCGCCGAACATCTCGGCGCGATATTCGACGCGTTTCGTCAGGCGGACGGCACGACCAGCCGGAAGTACGGCGGCAGTGGCCTGGGCTTGTCCATCTCGCGCGAATTCGCGACCTTGCTGGGCGGCGATATCGATGTCACCAGTGAGTTGGCCAAGGGCAGCACGTTCACCTTGACACTGCCCGTGGTCTACACCGGCGATGGCAAGGCTCCGGATCGCATGACGACCGAGTTCGCGACGCCGGCACCGCAGGCGTTCGCGACGCCCCCGTCCTCAGTCCGCGCCGATTCCCGTCCACAAGATGGCGGCGCTATATCCCGGGGAAGGTCTTTTGGCGCCACCGCCCCGGCGGGCATTGCGTATGAAGCGGCGGCGGAAACGGACAGTGGGAGTGCGGGCGCGGCGCATCTTGCGAAAGTGGCGCACGCGCGGCAGGCGCTACCAACGCGGACCGGCATTGACGACGACCGCGACCAGCGCACACGCGAGCACCGGTTGATCCTGGTGGTCGAGGACGACTTCGCGTTTGCACGCATCCTGTACGATCTTGCGCACGAGCTTGATTTTGATTGCGTGCATGCCAGCACCGGTGCCGATGGCATCGCGCTCGCACGGCAATTACAGCCCAGCGGCATCCTGCTGGACGTCGGCCTGCCCGATGATTCAGGTCTGACGGTGCTCGAACGCTTGAAACGTGATCCGCAGACGCGCCACCTGCCGATTCATATGATCTCGATCAACGATCATACGGAAGCGGCGTTGCACCTTGGCGCAATCGGCTATTCCCTGAAGCCCACGGCGCGCGATGACATGGTCTCTGCGCTGAAGCATTTGGAAGCAAAACTGGACCAGAGCGTCCGGCGCATCCTCGTGGTCGAGGACGACCCGTTGCTGCGCGAAAACATTACGTTGCTGTTGAATGCGAACGGCGTCGAGATAAACGCGGTAGGCACCATTGCGGATGCGTTGGACAAGCTTTTCGAGATGCCGTTCGACTGTGTAGTCATGGACCTGACGTTGCCGGACGGTTCAGGCTATGACCTGCTGAAACAACTGGCCGATCGCGCACCGCAAACCTATCCGCCGGTGATTGTCTACACCGGCCGGTCATTGACCGCGGACGAGGAACGGCGACTCCGTTATTACTCGAAGTCGATCATCATCAAGGGCGCGAAGTCGCCGGAACGATTGCTCGACGAAGTCACGCTGTTCCTGCACAGCGTGGAGTCGGACCTGCCGGCCGACCAGCAGCGGATGCTGCGCCAGGCACGCCAGCGCGATGCGGCGTTCGAAGGACGCAAAATCCTGCTGGCGGAAGACGACGTGCGCAATATCTTCGCGTTGTCGCATGTGATCGAACCGCTCGGGGCCAAGCTGGAAATCGCTCGCAATGGCCGCGAAGCGCTGGAAAAACTGGCGCAGGACCCCGACATCGAGCTGGTGCTGATGGACATCATGATGCCCGAGATGGACGGCCTGACGGCAATCCAGGAAATCCGCAAGCGCGCGGCGCATGCCAGCCTGCCGATCATCGCGCTGACCGCGAAAGCCATGTCGTCCGACCGACAGCGCTGCCTGGAAGCCGGCGCCAACGACTACATCTCGAAACCCATCGAAGTCGACAAGCTCCTGTCGCTATGCCGAGTATGGATGCCGCATTGATCCATCCACCCCGTACGCCATGACCCCGCGCGCGATGCACGATTTCGATATCGAATTGCGGCTGCTTCTGGAAGCGATTTTCCTGAAGTACCAGCACGATTTCCGCAGCTATTCACTGGCATCGTTACGGCGCCGGATGACGCAGGCGCGGCACGATTTCAAATGCGAAACGTTGTCCGAGCTGCAAGGCAAGGTCCTGTACGACACCACAGCGTTCGCGCGCCTGTTGCAATACCTGACCGTACAAGTCAGCGAAATGTTCCGTGATCCGTCGTACTTCAAGGCGCTGCGCGAAAAGGTTATCCCTATCCTGAAAACCTACCCGTCGGTAAAGATCTGGGTGGCCGGCTGCAGCAGCGGCGAGGAACTATGGTCGCTGGCAATCCTGCTGGAAGAGGAGGGCCTGGCCGATCGCACCGTGCTGTACGCCACCGATGTCAATCCGCAAGCATTGCGGACCGCCGCCGAAGGCATTTACCCACTTGAACGCATCGCCAATTTTTCAAAAAACTACATCGCCGCGGGAGGCAAGCGTTCCCTGTCGGATTACTATCATGCTGCCTATGGCGCGGCGACATTCGCGCGGACCCTGAAGCGCCACGTGGTCTTTGCCGATCACAGCCTGGCCACGGACAGCGTATTTTCCGAGGTGCATCTCGTGTCTTGCCGCAATGTGCTGATCTATTTCAATGGCGACTTGCAGAACCGCGCCACGGGCTTGTTCGCCGATGCCTTGGTGCGCCGTGGTTTCCTGGGCCTGGGCAGCAAAGAGAGCATGCGTTTCAACGCGCACGCGGATCAATTCGACGAATTCGCCGACACCGAGCGGATCTATCAAAAGCGGTGAGCCGAGTGCAGCCTCCCCCTCTTTTCCACGAAACAGACGGTGCCGACGCGACGGATGATGCGCTGTTCAGCGCGATCGACGCGGTAGTCGTGGGCGCGTCCGCCGGCGGCGTCGATGCGTTGAACCGGCTATTGCCCGCGCTGCCGGCCACCTTGCCGGTGCCGATACTCGTGGTGCTGCATCTCTTGCCGGACGTGCACAGCGAGCTGGCTCCGCTATTCGACGCCCGCTGCGCGCTGCGCGTGCAGGAAGCGATCGATCGCCAACCCTTGCTGCCGGGGACCGTGCATATCGCGCCGCCGGGCTATCACCTGTTGGTGAGCGAGGACCGGACGTGTTCGCTGTCGGTGGACGAGCCGGTGAACTTCTCGCGCCCGTCGATCGACGTGCTGTTCGAATCCGCCGCGTGGACATACCAGTCGCGCGTACTGGGCATCCTGCTCACCGGCGCGAGCGCCGATGGCGCGATGGGGCTCGTACAGATCCGCGCACGTGGCGGCAAGGCATGGGTACAGTCACCAGAAACCGCGCAGGCGGATACCATGCCGCTGGCCGCCATTGCCCTGGGGGCCATGGACCGTGTGCTGTCCATCGAACAGATCGTGCAAGCGCTGCGCCGGGCCAACGATGCCGCACGCAAGGCAGTTGTCGATGCCACTCGACCCGACGCAGGCGCCCCCCCGAATTCAGACGCCGTATCACACGGCGCAGATATACCCTGGAAGGGGCCGAGATGACAGCGGCAATCAAGATTCTGCTGGTCGACGACGTCGGCCAGAACCTGGTTGCGCTCGATGCGCTGCTACGTCGGGAAGACGTGCTGCCGCTACACGCGACAAACGGGACGGCCGCGCTGGAGTTGCTGCTTGAGCATGACATCGCGCTGGCATTGATCGATGTGCAGATGCCGGAGATGGATGGTTTTGAATTGGCCGAATTGATGCGGGGCAGTCCGCGTACCCGCAATGTGCCAATCATTTTCTTGACGGCAACGGACCGCGATACAAGGCGGATGTTCAAAGGGTACGAGGCGGGTGCCGTCGACTTCCTCTACAAGCCGTTCGATCCCCATATCCTCCGCAGCAAGGCGGAAGTCTTTATTCAACTGCACCAGCAGAAGCGGCAATTGGCGGCGCAGCTGGAATCAATGAAGCAGTTGATCCGGACCAACGACATGTTCGTTGCCGTACTCGGTCATGACCTGCGCAATCCGCTCGCCTCGATCATGACCAATGCAGAGATCGTCCGACGCGCGGTTCCCCTGGCATTGCCGAATGAGGGACGTTTGACGGAAACAGAGCAGGGCATAATCGCCAGTGCGCCGTACGTACCCGCGCAAAATAGCGAGCGCCTTGTTACCGCGTCCGAACGTATCATCGCGAGCGGCAAGCGGATGGCGCATATGATCGATCAGTTGCTGGACGTCGCACGGGTGCGATCCGGACAACTCCAGTTCAAACCGGAACCGCTCGATCTGCAGTCCGTCACGCAGGCCATCATCGACGAATTCCAATCTGCCGAGTTCCCGCCGACGTTACGTCTCATGGTGATGGGCGACACGCACGGTGTCTGGGACCGTGGCGGCCTTGCACAGATCTTGTCGAACTTGATTGGCAATGCGCTGCGGCACGGCGACGATACGCAGCCGGTGAGCATCGAATTGGATGGATCCGGCGCGGAAGCCATCCGCCTGCGCGTGTCCAATGGCGGACTCATTCCGGAAACGGTCCAGCCACACCTCTTCACACCATTTTGCTCGGGAAAAAACACGCACTACGCCCCTACCGACATCATGGTAGATACGTTGTTTGATGCGGCGGCAGGCACTTCCAACGCGCCTATGCCGCTATATCCCTCACAATCCGCGAACAGCAAGGACGTCGACCCGTCCGGGCCCGTAAACGGCGGACAATCCGAAGGACTCGGCCTGGGCCTTTTCATCGTTTATGAATTGGTGCGACTGCATACGGGAACCATCGAGGCACGTTCGGTTCCAGGCAACGGCACCACGACCTTCGAAGTCACACTGCCTCGCCGCGCCAGGTGGCGAGGTATACACAACGGCGTCGATATGTCCCGCCGTGATCCCGCTGCGGCTTGCGATTGTGCCGCTCAGATGGCGACATTCAATAGCGAGAGCAGCAGCACCGCGACCAGCACACCTAATACGGCCCCGCCAATTTCCATCGAATAATGCGCGGCACGATGGTGATAGGGGATGCCGCTAGCCAGTACGACACCGACAAGTGCCATTGGGATCAATAGAATCAAGTTCCCGACCGTCAGCGGCAAGCTGCTCATTTGCGTAAGGAAGTCCATCTCACACCTCCTGTCTCCGTCATTGTTGCTCTGTTTTTTTGGCGAATCTATTCAACACGCCTTAATTATAGAAGACAGGAGGCAGGGGGAAAAGAACGCGCGATCACGCTTCGCGAATTCCTGCGAGGCCGGCCGGGCCGATACTCAAAACGTTCCTTCTGTGATGGCACTTTTGTCTTTCCTGGGATTTGTACCTAGCAAGTAACCCGCATCTCGAAAATAAACGCATCAATAAATAGACGTGCCATCAAAGAAGGGCCCGTGTCGCATCGATCACGGGCCCTTCTTCATCCATCAGCGCGGCACTGGCAGTTTGAATAATTCATCCAGGCCAGAGTGATACGCGCGGCAGGCTTTACGCCGGCACCGTCTCCGCCTTCGCTGCACGACCCCACACCCGGTGGTGCGCGATGGCGTCGATAAAGGCTGGGAGCACCTTATCGATATGTGCCGTGTCATCGCTGATGACACCTTCCTCGCTCACGGGCAGATTGGCCGCCGCCAGGACATCGCGGCCATGGCCGACGGCGGCGATGGCTTTCAGGTGCTTATACGCCTCGAGAAGATAATGACGCGCATCGCCATTCTTCGAAAGAAGCTTGGCGCTGTCGGCACCGCACGCCACGAACACGGCATCAAACGCAATCGACGGCATACCGGCGATGGTGGCATCGGCATAGACGCCGGGCGCCACCTCACCCAACATCGGCGCAATAACCTTCGCTTGCGCGCCGGCCTTCTCCAGTGCCATCTTGGCGGTGGCAATACTGACCGGGTCGGCGCCCTTTGCCGCGAGGATCGCGATCTTTGTCGTCTTGATACCGGGCTGCACCTTGGACATCAGGCTCAACGACGGTGATGCAGAAACGGATTTCTTGCCTTTGCCAGGTTTGGCCAGCACGTCGGCGCCAGGGGTTGTCGCCTTCGCCGGAATCAAGCCGAGACCGTCGCCCACGCGCTCGGCCAGATCGGGATCGACGTTCGCAAGGTTATCCACCATCCGCTGTCGAATATATTCGCGCTCGACCTTGCCGAGTTCGAATTGGTACGACGCGACGATATGATCCTTTTCCGGATCGCTCATGCTGTTCCAGAACAATGTCGCCTGCGAATAGTGGTCGCCGAAAGAGGTACTGCGCTCGCGGATCTTCGCCGCATCGATCCGTTCCGGATAGGTTTCAAAGCCTCCGTCGCGCGCCGCCGCCGGCGTCTCCTTTGGCCAGCCACCCGATATCGAATTTGGCTCATACGACGTCTGCCCACGATGAATCACTTGGCGATGCATGGCGTCGCGCTGGTTGTTCACGTTCGGAGAGACCGGGCGATTGATCGGCAGCTCATGAAAATTCGGGCCGCCCAGGCGGCTGATCTGCGTATCGGTATAAGAGAACAGCCGGCCTTGGAGCAATGGGTCGTTGCTGAAATCCAGGCCCGGCACGATATGCCCCGGGCAGAACGCGACCTGTTCGGTCTCGGCAAAGTAGTTATCCGGGTTGCGATTCAGCGTCATCTTGCCCAGCATCGTGACGGGCACCAATTCTTCCGGAATGATCTTCGTCGGGTCCAGCAGGTCAAAGGCGAATGCGTGCTCGTCTTCTTCCTCCACGATCTGCACGCCGAACTCCCATTCGGGAAAATTACCGGCTTCGATGGCCTCCCAGAGGTCGCGGCGATGGAAGTCCGGGTCCTTGCCAGACAGCTTCTGTGCTTCATCCCAGATCAGCGAGTACGAACCGAGGACCGGTCGCCAGTGGAACTTGACAAAACGGCCCTTGCCTTCGGCGTTGACGAAGCGGAAGGTGTGGATACCAAAGCCTTCCATCAGCCGATACGACTGCGGAATGCCACGGTCCGACATCGCCCACATCACCATATGCGTGGTTTCCGGCACCAGCGTGACGAAATCCCAAAATGTGTCGTGCGCCGTCGCACCTTGTGGCATTTCATTATGCGGTTCCGGCTTCACGGCGTGGACAAAGTCCGGAAACTTGATGGCATCCTGGATAAAAAAGACCGGCATATTGTTGCCGACCAGGTCGAAATTGCCTTCATCCGTGTAGAACTTGACCGCGAATCCGCGCACATCGCGAACGGTGTCGGCCGAACCGCGCGAACCCTGGACCGTCGAGAAACGCACATAGACCGGCGTACGCGTGGCCGGATCGGCAAGAAACCCGGCCTTTGTCAGCGCGGTGTGCGACGCGTATGGCTGGAAGTAACCATGCGCCGCTGCACCCCGCGCGTGCACGATTCGCTCCGGAATGCGTTCATGGTCGAAATGCGTGATTTTTTCACGCATGATGAAGTCTTCCAGCAGTGACGGACCACGTGCGCCGGCCTTCAACGTATTTTGATTATCCGAGACCTTGACGCCCTGATTCGTCCTCAACGCTTCGTTATCGACGCTGACACTGAACGTGTCGAGTTGCCGGTCTTTTGATGTTGGCTGGTTTGCTGATTGTGAGGGTGGCGTTGTTGCCATGTATTGCTCCTTGGCATGCGGCGCGTGCGGCATGAGATCGAATTGAGGATCGATTTCTGCATCCGGGTCGGCACACACCGGTGTGTGGGGAAGGAACCAATCCTCAGCAATCCCTGTTCCTGTCACCGCAATGAAAAGCGAATGAACCACTCGTTTCCCTTGGCGCGATCACGATTAATGAACGATCATCGGCGGGCCGGAAGCGTTCAAACCCCCGCGTCCTGATCACTCGACCGGCAAATGATGCACGGAGCGGCGCGGGGTTTTACAATGCAACGATCGCTCAAGCCGTGTCGACACACGGCGTGCCCAAGCAGGAAATTGCGTGCATGTCAGCAGAAACGAAGACTCAACAAATCGAGGCATTGCGCCAGGACGGTTTCGTCATCGTGCGCGGCCTCGTTCCGCCCGCAACCTGTGCCGCCATGCGGGAGCGAGCGCAAGTGCAACTGGCCGAGGGCAAGGCACCGCACGAACTCGAGGCGCAGTTGCAGTATCCGGGTGCGCCGGCGTCCATCGATGCGCCGGGAGGCAAAACCGTGCGTCGGCTGCTTGATGCCTATGGCCGCGAGCCGGCTTTCGCCGACTTTGCAACCTCCCCCGATATCGCGGGTTGGGTGACCGGTTATTTTGGCGAGCAGACATTGCTCTCACGGGCGCACCATAACTGCCTGATGACAAAGCACCCGCAGTACGGCAGCCTGACCGGCTGGCACCGCGATGCGCGATATTGGTCCTTCTCACGAGACGACCTGGTTTCGGTCTGGCTTGCATTGGGCGACGAAACCGCCAGCAATGGCGCGCTCTGGTTGATCCCCGGGTCACATCAACGGCAATTCGCACCGGAGAGTTTCGATGATGCGAAATTCTTCGTGCCGAACAACGCGGAAAACGCCTCCCTCATCACACGTGCGGTTTGTCCCACGCTGGCCGCCGGCGATGTCCTGTTCTTTCACTGTAATACGCTGCATTCAGCTGGCAAGAACGTCACCGACGCCGTGAAGTTTTCCCTGGTGTTCACCTACCACGGCATCAGCAATCCCCCCGTACCGGGAACACGTTCGACGTCGAAGGAAGAAGTGTCACTGATCTAGAAACGGCACACCGACCGTCGCCGCGATCAACGCGCGATCATTTCGAAGGCACTGCCTGTGGATATCCTTGTGGATAGCACCGCGAGAAAGGCAGGGATAAGCTGTCGACAGCGTGTCGATAACATGCCCATTCCGCGCCTCTCCAGGGCAGCGTTGCAACTGGCACGCCATGACGGACATGGGATGCAGGATCAGCGTTGCATAGACCATGAGACGGCCGAAGCACGGGCCTTTTGCGCAGTCTCAACCACTGGATAACTACGGGATAAGACTAGGAAAGAATGGGGATAAGTGGCAAATAACATACCGATGCACAGGACATTTTTCGCCACCATTGTCGCATACGGGCCGTGGAAGCGGCGGCTGTCGTCCGCTTCGCCACGAATGCCTCATGAGCCCGTGATCCCCGGCCTCGCCGTCACACGGGCCAGAGTGGTTCTTCATCCATCAAGGCCACCTGTTCGCGGAGTTCCAGAATGCGGTCCTCCCAGTAGCGCTGGGTATTGAACCAGGGGAAGGCAGCGGGAAACGCGGGATCATCCCAGCGGCGCGCGAGCCAGGCGCTGTAGTGAATCAAGCGTAATGTCCGCAGCGGCTCGATCAGGTACAGCTCGCGTTGATCGAAATCGCGGAAGTCTTCATAGCCTGCCAGCACGTCGCCGAGCGCACGGCGCTGACCGTCGCGATCACCGGGCAACAGCATCCATAAATCCTGTATCGCCGGCCCCATGCGACTGTCATCGAAATCGACGAAATGCGGGCCTGCATCGGTCCACAGCACATTTCCGGGATGGCAATCACCGTGCAGGCGCAGCGATGTCAGGTCCCCCGCGCGGTCATAGCCGCGCGCAACCGCCGCCAGCGCCAGATCGACGATGGCAAAATACGCCTCTCTCAGAGATGGCGGCAGGATGCCGCTATCGTGCAAATACGCGCGCGACGCGACGCCATATGTCGCCAGATCGATGGTGCCGCGTTCGACATACCGTTCCCGGGCGCCGACCTGGTGAATTCTCCCGATGAACCGGCCTAGCCATTCGAGCGTATCGGACTGCTCCAGTTCGGGCGGACGTCCACCGCGGCGCGGGAACACGGAAAAACGGAAATCGCGATAACGGCACAGCGTCGTGGCGCTTGCATCGCCCCCGGGCAAACACAGAGGCGCGACCGCCGGAATTTCCGCCTCCGTCAGCGCCTGCAGGAAAGTGTGTTCCTCCAGGATGGCGGCATCGGACCAGCGGTGCGGGCGGTAGAACTTTGCAATGACCGGTGGCGCATCGTCGATGCCCACCTGATACACGCGATTCTCGAAGCTGTTCAGGGTAAGAAGACGGCCGTCCACGCGCATGCCGATCGATTCGATGGCATCGAGCACGAGGTCCGGGTTAAGGGTGGCGTAGGGCTTGCCCATCGACGGCGCCTCGGGGGCGTCGTCAACGTCGTTCCTGCCAGTGGGGTCTTGCACGGTCATTCTCGAAAAGCGGCTGCCGCGGGAGGCTTGCCCCTTCGGACAGGCACCGCTTCAGCCTGTTGACGTCACGTGCGGCTGCGCGGGACGCTTACTTTCAGTGCAAGGCACCGCCTGCCGCGGCATGGGAGGTCAGGGCACTCAGCGGCAGCGCGTCGCCGGAGTCGATCAGGTCGGCAACAAAAAAAGGCTCGGTGTTGAGTTCGCGTGACGCGCCCGGCGTCCCTGCGTACCACGTCACCATCGCCATGTCGCCAATGATGCGCTTGATGATGCCAAGCGCGCCGGAGGGAACCGCGATATGGTTGGATCGCACTATGCTACCGATCTTCATCGAGGCTTCTCCCAAAAAGACGGACCTGGCATCCGCCTGCTGATAATAAAGGCACTTTAAACGGTTGACCGAAGCACAACCAGATTCATTATACGGCGGCCGCCGGCCGCCAAAACGATGTTGGCGACGTCCCCCTGCAACCGCGGGTGCCAGTCGCGACTGGAAAGTCCGCCGCGGACGGTCGCGCCCTCCCGGAGACAAAAAAAAACCCGCCATCGGGCGGGTGGAATCCATATCAGGAGGACATGGAGGAGACGATTTCAATGTAGTGCCGCCAAAAGCGGGACGCAATGGAATCGATAGAGGGTTAACTCTAAAAGGGTTGACCCTGATAAGCCTTAATCGCGTGTATGCCAACGCCGGATCACCGGCGGCAGCCTGCTGTGGGATCAAAGCCACAGTGCAACGCTGTACGCTGGCCATGGTGGCTGGCCGCGGCACGAGAATCTGGCGCGATGCCGTGGTCCGAAGGACGCCGAGGATGGCGTCAGCGGCGGGTCCGGCAAAATGATACAGTGCCCGGTGAATCAGGGATCCCGCACGATGCTGTCATGCCGGGATGACCCGCTTAAGGTTGTCATTGAATGAACAAGAGCACATCGGATTATTCGCAGCGGCTTGCCGTGTTGCAGGACGCGGCCCGATCGGGACTGCTGGCGACAGGCGGACGAGGTATTGAAAAGGAAAGCCTGCGCGTGCGGGCCGACGGTACGCTGTCGCGCACCCCGCATCCCAGCGCATTGGGCGCGGCATTGACGCATCCGGAAGTGACCACCGATTACTCCGAAGCCCTGCTGGAATTCATCACGCCACCCGATGCCGATCCGGTCAACGCGTTGTCGCGGTTGCACACGCTGCACGCGTTCGTCCATCAACGCCTGGGTGGGGAGTTGTTGTGGGACTTGTCGATGCCCGGTGTGCTGCCGCGCGATGCCGATATCCCCATCGCAGATTATGGTCGCTCGAACCAGGGCCGCTTCAAGCATGTCTATCGCCAAGGGCTGGCGGTGCGCTACGGCAGGGCAATGCAATGCATCGCGGGCATCCATTACAACTTTTCACTGCCTGATGCCCTATGGGCACCGCTAGTCGGTGTCGCCGATAACGCAGCGCCACCGCACGACACGCAGTCGGAAGGCTATATCCGCCTGATGCGTAACTATCGGCGCTTCAGTTGGCTGCTGCTCTATTTGTTCGGTGCATCGCCAACGCTGGATCGCAGTTTCTTCGCCGAACGCATCAACCAGCAGACGCTCGCCGTGGACAAAGGGACCTATCCGGGCGGCCTGGCGTTGCTGGATGAGCAGACGCTATATCTCCCATACGCGACCAGCCTGCGGATGAGCGATCTCGGTTACCACAACGAAGCGATGCGAGAACGCCGCCCGGATTTCGTCTCCCTGGCGCGCTATGTCCAAGGCCTGGAGGACGCCATTGCCGCGCCTTACGCGCCGTATGCCGCCATTGGCACGCATCGCGATGGGAAATGGATTCAGTTGAACACGAACCTCCTGCAGATCGAAAACGAGCTGTACGCCACCGTGCGCCCGAAGCGCGTTGGCGCCGAAGGCGAACGTGTCGTCCACGCCTTGTCGCGGGCAGGCATTCAATATATCGAGATACGTTGCCTGGACCTCAATCCCTACGATCCGGTCGGCATCGACGAAAGCACGACGCGCTTCCTCGATGCCTTCCTCGTCATGTGCGCGCTGGAAGACAGCCCCGACGACGAGGCATTGCAGCGCGAGGCGGATGCCAACTTCCTGGCCGTCGCGCGCGATGGTCGCCGTCCGGGCAAGCAATTGCAGCGCTCCGGGGAAACGGTGACGCTGCAAGGCTGGGCGGAGGCATTACTGGATCAGATCGGCGTGACGGCCGCGCTGCTGGACGATGCGGGCCAGCACCGCGGCGGACTGTCCCACGTCGCCGCGTTGCAGCGGCAACGGCAGATCCTGGCGAGTCCCGAAACGCTACCGTCGGCACGCGTGCTGGACGCAGTGCGGACGGCCGGCAGTTACGCCGCATTCGGTCTGCGGCAGAGCCAGGCACACGCGGCCCTGTTCATGAACGTACCGTTGAATGCGGCGTGCACCGCCGCGCTGGATGCACTGGCGCTAGCGTCGATAGAGAAACAACAGCACATCGAAGCGGCCGACGATCTCGACTTCGATACCTTCGTTCACCGCTTCGGCAAGACGCTGAATGTCACCGCAGGCTGAGCCGGCGGCACGGCACGCATCATGTCACATCACATTCAATGAACAGGGGATTTTCCGGCACTATCCTGAGCGGGACCGGATGCCGCAATGACAGGTTCGCCGTTCTTGTCAACCGGCGCGGACAGTCCTTCCCATCCGCCGCCCAGCGCCTTGATCAGACCCGCCGCGGCGACCATGCGCCGCCCATTGACATCGATCAGGCTACGCTGCGCCGACAGCAATGTCGCCTGTGCGGTCAGCACGTCCAGATATTGATTCGTACCGGCCTTGTAGCCGTTCGTCGTGACAGTCAACGACTGCTGAGCAGACGACACGGCTTGCTCATCGATGGCCGCTTCGTTCGCCAGGATTCGCAGGCTTGAGAGATTGTCCTCGACGTCCTGGAACGCGCTCAGCACCGTTGCGCGGTAGGTCGCGGCGGCCTGGTCGTACGCGGCACGCGCCCCGGCTACCTCGGCGCTTCGCAAGCCCCCATCGAACAAGGTGGCGGCCAACTGCGGGCCGATCGTCCACATCCGCGCCGGTGCGGTCAACCAGTTCGAAAACACGCTACTAGCAAAGCCGCCCGTGGCGGACAAGGTCAGCGTCGGGAAAAAAGCCGCTTGATAGATGCCGATCTGCTCGTTTGCGGCAGCGGCACTACGTTCGGCCGCGGCCACGTCGGGGCGTCGTTCGAGGAGCGTCGACGGCAAGGCAAGCGGAACCGTCGGCGGCACGGACTGCAATGGCGCGGCGGCGAGCGAGAAGACCGAGGCAGGTTCTCCCACCAGCACCGCGATCGCGTGCTCGTATTGGGCACGGTCGACCTGGTTGTCCACTGCGGAAGCCTGCGCGTTTTGCAACTGCGTCTGCGCCTGCAGCACATCGGAACGGCCTGCCACGCCCTGGGCATAGCGATTCTGAGTCAACTTCAAGTAGTCCTGGTAACTGCGGACGGTATCGTCATACAACGTCTGCGCCGAATCGAGCGCGCGCAACTGGAAGTAGTCTTCCGCCAGCGTCCCCTGGACCGAGAGGCGGGCATTCGCGAGATTGGCCTGGGCGTTTTGCGCGCTGGCGCGTTCCGACGCCACCTTGCGCCGTACGCTGCCCCACAGGTCCGGCTCCCACGATGCGTCCAGCTTCGCGGAATAGCTGGTCGAGACGCTGGGTTGACCCGTACCCGATGCGACGCTGCCATAGCCAGACCGGGTCTCGCTGCCGTTAAGGCTGATCGTCGGGAAATAACTGCTGCGCGCCTGAGCAACCAGCGCGGTGGCCTGGCGGTAGGCGGCTTCGTATTCCGCGATCGATTGGTTCGCCTGGTTCGCTTTCTCGATCAGCGCGTTGAGCGTTGGGTCACCGAACACTTCCCACCATGCACCGCGCGGATCATGATCGGCCGGCTGCGCAACTTTCCAGCCCGGCGGCGCCTCCTTGAAGGCGGCCGGCACGGCCATTGCCGGCGTCTTGTAGTTTGGTCCCACCGCACATCCACCCAAGGCACCCGCCATGACCAATGCGGCGCATAGCGCCAGCAAAGACGACGATGGTCCGCGGACATCCATTCTCATAGCCCCTTCCTTCGCATTTCACGCCACCCTTGATTATCGCCGCATCCGCGCGAGGACGGCGTTGTTCGCCGCATCTCCCTGCATTTCCAAAGATTTCAAGAAGATACGGCGCACCCGACCCCTTTGGGCGAGAAAGGCCGGCCAGGTCGGGAGGTGAATATGTCAGGGGAAGCGCAAGGCAACGGTGTTCGATTCGATTTTCGGTCCCAACAAGGGTAGCAGGCCCGACACGAGGTTTGCTTGTGCCGGACCTTCCGCGCGCGCTTGCCCCGTAAACTGGAAGCCTTCCGCGTTACCTTCACCGCTGCCACTGAGGAAAAGCGGCCCCGTCTCCGTCGCCAACTGTAGCCGCACACCGTTCCCCGTTGCCTGCAGATGCACCCGATAGCTACCAAGCGGACGGACGCGCGAAATACTGGAAGACATGTTATCCAGGAGCACCGTCATCTGACCGTAGGCACCGGTTCGTAACAAACGCCAGTCCGTCCATTCCAGGCGCGTTTCACCTTGCAAATCCAGCGTGTTGAAGGGTGCGCCCAGCCCATTCAGCAAGCTGACCGGCACCGCGATACCACCGGCGTGGACCGTCACGCCGTTCATCCCGGCCACGATCCGGACATTCTGGGACAGCGGGCTATCTTCCCGCACGTCCAACCGCACCTCGCCGGCGAACAAGGGCCAGAACGCCGCATGCCACAGTACGCGATAAGGCAAGCGCGCCGCCTTCAAGGCGGCACTCCCGGGCGCCATGACATCGTCGGATCCGGCGGGCAGCGACGCATCCGGCAAGCCACCGGGCGCAAGCACCAGGACCGCGGACCCGCGCCACAGCGAACCGGTCACGTCGACCAATGCTACGCGCCCCTGCGTGTAGCGCGCGCAGAGCGGCGCCACCCAGGCGGCGGGCAGCAGCACCAGGATCGTCAGCACCACCGTCACTACCGCGATGACCGCCATGCACCATATGGGCGGCCGATCTCCCCACGGCGGGCTGTCGAGCGGGCCACGTCGATGGATGCCCGCCCACTTCGTGCGAGTGGGTCGGATCGTGGTCACATCGACCGCCGCGCGACGGCCGCGCATCAACGTCATCGCGCCACCCTCCCGCCACCACCGTCACCACCGTATTGGCCGCCACCGCTACTGCCTCGCTGGCCTTCCAACGTCACCACGGCGTCGACCCGACCATCGATGGCGCCGTCGGGCGCGCGCACCGGCGTGACCTGCGCATCGGCCACCTTGACCTTCAACTGGGTGCGCATCAGGTCGAGCCAACGCACCAACGCCGCAAACGAGACCTGTTTTACCGTCACGCGAACGCCATTGCCGGCTGGCGCCACCGCGGAGGCGTCACCCAGTCCGGCGTCGGTCAGTGCCGCGGTCAACCCGGTTTGCAACGCATCGCCAGTTGGCGCCACACCCTGTGCCCCGCTCGAGAGCCGCTGCGCGATGAGCGCCTGCGCCTGCATCTGCCCGAGCTGGCGTTGCAGGCCCGGCAAGCTTGCTTCTATCTGTCCGATCCCCTCCACCGCCGGCGCGATCAGCACCTGGTAGAACATGGCGATCAACACCACCACGGCGCCAATCGACAATAGCCGGCGCTCACGCGGCTGTCGCTGCGCCCACCACGCCATGACCATCATCTGCAACGTACTCATCGCCGGCTCCTGATCGTCCAATGCTGACCGTCCGGCCGTGTCTCTGTCGTGGCCTCCAAACCCTGCCGCGACAGACGCTCGCGCAGCCCTTGATCCACCGACGCATCGCCGCGGAAGATCACCTCCAAGTTGCCGTTGTCATACTTCATCGTGGCAATGGCATTCGGCGAAATACTCCCCATGGAAAGCGACAATGCGTTGGTCAGCATCAAGAAATCATTGGGTGACAACTCCCCGGCCGCCACGCGCAAGGCATCGAGCGAGCGCGTCATCTGCACGACTGGATCGAGTACGACCGTCGTCGACGGGAATGTGGACAAGAGCCGCTCGGTCATCGCCGCTTGCACCGCGTTACGCTGGTGGACCAATTGCATCCACCGCAGGTTCACGCCGATGACGCAGACCAGGATGCTCGCCGCCACCAGCAAGACCGGCCAACGCACTTGCCGCCACGTCTCGCCAGAGAGTCGGAAACCCTTGGGCGCGAATTCGAACTGACACAGATCGATCGGGCAACGCTGCGCCGCCAACGCCAGTTGTTCCATCGTGAAAGGCCGCGCCCCGGCGCGCAATGCCGGCGCAAGCGTTGACGCTGATTGGCCGTCGGGCGCACTGGCCAGGTAGTACGACACGCGGTTTGGCGCGATCATATCCAGCGTTGGCGCCATATCCGCAACCGCGATGCGCAAACCTTCGCCACACAGGCGATGAGCCGTTGCCGCGTCGACGGTCTCCGCCACGATGTCCACGCGATCGTCGGTATCGATACGCGCCCGGCCACTGGCCTCCGTCAGTGCCTGCGCGTGCGCGGTCTCCGCAAGCTTGTCCGCCGCGCCCCCGTGTCCTTGCAAACCGGTGCCATCGATCGCCTTGCGCTCGTCACCGCCCGCGCCATCCGGCAACAGCACGACATCACGCCCGTCAACGGTCGACTCGGCGGAAATGGCCGCATCGGCGAGACCCGCGCTGGCCGCCGGCGTCACCAACGCATTCGATTCGGTGTCCACCACATCGACCCGTTCTCCATCGAGCGAAGGCCGGCGTCGGAGCGTCACTTCGACGACCTCATCGTGAGCGTCATCCGGCGCACCGGGTGTCGATGCGACGCCCGGTGCGATATCGATCAACACCGACACCGGTGCCCCCGTGCGGTCAACAACGCCCTCCAATGCCTCGACAGGCGTACCGCCAGCGCCTGCGGACGTCCGGTCCGTGAGCGTTGGCAGCGGCAGACATCCCGTCATCGGCACGACCCGCAACACCTTATGCCCGGCGGCGGTGAACCGGTCGAGCAGACTGCGCAGCCAGTTTCGATCGACGGCGGCCACGGTACGCACGGAGGCCGCCTTGCCCAACGCGGCCAGACGCGGGCGACGCGCCGCGAAGCCACGCCGGCGCGTGCCGCCAGCCAACGCCGGACCGGCACCGGGCAGGGGACCAACGACAAGATGTACCGGCGCGGTGTCCGGCAGCAGCCAATCTTCGATAATGTTCGGCAGCGCTTGCTGCATGCGCACGCCATGCAGCGGCGGGACCGGAGCATCCACGAGCAAGACGTCGCGGGCGGCGAGAACGAGGCAGGTCATCTGCGCCACCGGCAGCAGGTGCAGCGGCGCGCTGCCCGATTGCAGCAACGCGCCGCGCCGGTCCATCAGGACATATCGCAAGCCGCCGGCCGCGGATGCGTCCGGTCCATTCGCCGTGCCGGACGTGCCAGGTACCGCACCGTCCTCCGCGCTGTCCACCGCATCACGCGGCGGAATCAATACGGTCAATGTGCTCACACACTCTCCAGTTCTTCATTGCCGCGCATCTTGCACCCGTATGATGCGCGTTGAATGGGTGCGCGGATCGCGATATACCAGCGCCACGCGGTCCACCACGGCGCGTTCATGCGTGATGCGCGCGTGGATTTCAAAGTAGTGCGTGGTGACATCGAAAAATTGTCCATCCAACGTCTCCCCCGTCGTCATGAAGCGCGCCAGCCGCGTCTGCGCATCGCCCAGGTTGATAAAGAACGCCTGGTCGCGCGCGGTGATCATCGCCTGCGCCGCGGTCAACGACAATGCCGGCAGCGCCGCCGCGATCACCTCCGGACCGGCCGTGTTCAGGTTGATCTGCGTCGGCACGGGCAGGATCGTGACAAACGGCCGCAATCGAGCGATGACCGCCGGCGTAAAACCGGGCACGGCAACCAGATCGTCGACGTCGTGCAACTGAATCGGTCGCGTCATCTGCGTTGCGACGTCTCCGGCGCTCATGCCGGGCGTGTTCGTCAAGCCACTCTCACGGCTTACCGCATCGCCATCGGACTGGGCCGCTGCCAATGCATCCGACGCCACGTCGCCTGTCTGCGCCTGCTGTCCTTTCGTCACGGACGAGAGCAACGTCGTCAGCACATACTGCGCGGCGGGCGGTGCCAGATCACTGCTCAAGCCCAACAAAGACAACAGCTTCTGAAACTGCATCTGCGCCTGCGGATTCACCTGCAATCCCGTCGCCGGCTTCGAATTGACCAGGTTGCGCAGGTTGAAACGCGACTGGGCATCCACCACGCCACCCGACAACCAGGTGGACGCGCCTTGCTCCGCCCGGGCAATGCCGATCTTGCCGAGAAAGTCCGAGAGGCGCGTCGGCGCGATCGGCACGCTCCAGGCACCACCCAGATAGGTCACCGGCAACGCGTCCGCCTGCGTGCGCAAGATCAGTCGCGCCCAATCGAACACTCCGCGCGAAACCCACCGCGCTTGCGCCGCCTCGCGCTGGTTCTCCACCCGACGGATCTCCACCTGCTGTCGCCACAACAATCCTGAGACCAGCACCGCCGCCAGTGTGGTCACCAGTAGCGCCGTGATCAGCGCCGCGCCCCGCGCGCGCGCGGCGCGCGGCCGACAAAACGCGCGTCGTCCAGTTGATCGCATCATCATCGGGTGTGCTCTCATTGCGCCACCAGATAGTCGCGTTCATATCGGCGCACGCCGCCGCCCATCGTCGTCAGCGTCAGTTGCAACCCCTCCGCGGCACGGTCCAGCGGTGCGGCGCTCGTCGCCGGATCGCGTAGCGCACGCTGCGCACGGGTCACCTCCGCGGCCACCTCTTGCTGCGACCTGGTCCATCCCTGCGCCTCCAGCCAGACAGCCGCCTGCAAACCCTGCACCTGCGGCAGCAGCACCACTTCACCCCAGTCGCCCTGGTTGCCCTCACCTGATAGCGCTTGTCGCAACGCTCCCACCGTACCAATCGGCGCGGAGGCGCGGCGCACCAGATTGCCGTCCCGCACCGCGTACACGATGACCTGCAAACGTTGCGGCTGTTCCGGTCGCAGCAGATAACGCACGATCGTGAAACCATCGCGTTGCAGCGTTATCGCGCTGCCTTGCGCATCGTCGTCGCTGGCCGCCGCACGGGCATCGTAGCCAACCTGATCGAATGCGCGCGCGATGGCCCGCTCGTCGGCCATCGCCGCCACCACGATCTGCCGACCCCGGACGATCTGGTCAAACCCCCGCCAACTCAGTAATGCCACCACGGCCAACAGCGCGATGGCCACCAGCAATTCGATCAGCGTGAAGCCGGCCGCAGGCGGAGCCTTGCTCGCCCTCGAGACGCCGTTGCGTCGGCCGGAGAACCTATCAGAGCGGTCTGTGCGTTTCATCCGCCACCACCGTCACCAGATCGGCCAACATCGTTTTTCCCGTCACCGCGCTGCGTACCGACACTTCCACGCGCCGAAAACCCGGATTGGGCGTGGGTGTTACCGTCATATCGCACACCAATGCCAGTCCGCCCTGCGGACAAGGCGTCGATGTCGTACCGAATGATGGCCACGCGCGTCGCAAATGCAACTGGGTAATCGTGTTGTCGGCGCTCCACCCGGCCAGCAATCGTGCATGGAGCGCCGCGGTGTTCGTGGCCACGCTACCCACTGCGCGCAGCGCCGCGACCAGACCCACCGCGATGATCGCCAACGCCACCAGCACTTCGATCAACGTGAAGCCGGCGGCGAATGCGGCACGCGCGCGCCTGCCGCGTCCCTTGCGGACCGGCGACCCACTGCAAGGCGCGCGACGCGTGGATGCGATGCACCCCATCAAAGTGCCCCATTACGGACCACGAAATGTCCGTCACCGTTTGTCGAAATCGTCACCGCGCCATTGTCCGAATAAAGCGTGACACTGACCGCGTCACCAATGCTTTCAGTGCTGAATTGCAGTGTTCTGACCGCTTGTGATACGCCGGGATAACGGATTGCCACCCCGGTGACGCCGGTCATCCACCGCGCGCCGCCCAACACGTCGTCATTCAACGCACGCCAGCGGCGGCCTTCGCGAACCAAAAACCGATAGCCACCATTGACAGGTTCCCAGTTGATGGGAGCGTTGCGCAATTGCGCTTCATCGCCCGCCGTCTCGAAAGCCAGCGCCAGACGCTGACCCTGCTCGTCCAGCGCACCGTGCGCGTTATGCGACAGCGACAGTGATGCGAGGCCGACCAGCAGCCCGCCGATCACCAGCACCATCAGCATTTCGAGCAACGTAAAGCCACGGGCGCGCACGCGAGTCTGCCTTGACCGGATCGATCAGTAAAGGGAGTCGAGACAGGCGTTCACTGCCACGAACCGATATCGGCGTCATTCCCCTCGCCACCCGGTTTGCCATCCGCGCCATAGCTGAACACATCCACTTCACCGTGGACCCCCGGGTTCAGGTATTGGTAAGGATTCCCCCAGGGATCGTTCGGCAATCGTTCCAGGTAACCGCCGTCCTTCCAGTTGTTCGGCACCGGGTCCGTGCTGGGCTTGGCGATCAGCGCACGCAGGCCCTGCTCGGTCGTCGGATAACGGCCGTTGTCCAGGCGATAGAGTTTCAGCGATTGCATCAGCGTGGCAATATCCTGCGTTGCCGCCACCCGACGCGCCTGATCAGGACGATTCATGATTTTCGGCACGATCAACGTTGCCAGGATGCCGATGATGGCGATGACCACCATCACTTCGATCAGCGTGAAACCGCGCGCCAGCCGGCCAGGGCGTCGGGCACGGACTCCCGCCGCGACCGCACGCGCTGCCTGAACCTTTCGCAGACCCGTAAGCTGAATAAGACGAACGGAACGCCCGGCATCCGTCGCCGTGCCAACTTCCACGTCTATCATTGAATCCGGAACGGCGCGATGCGCCGGTGACACAAAAAAGCGATTCATTCGAGCTAGCATTCCGAAATTTCCTCCCTCTGCAGGCACATCGTATTTGCCGTCATGATTTTGACCGTAGAATGCCATTCATGAACCGACTCCTGATGCCCCTCGTTACCTTGGCCGCCTGCGCGCTGTTTTGCGCGAGCGCCACTTATTGGACCGTGAAACTGACCGCGTCGCGACAGGCGCCCGATGACGCCGCCACGGTGGAAGCGCCGCCGTCCGTCCAGGCGGCCGCGCAACTGTTCGGGGGTGATGCACAGCAGCAGACGCGTCTGCGCGTGGCCGGTGTATTGTCGCTGGGCATGGGTCGCGGCGCAGCGGCCATCATCAGCGAGAACGGCGCGGTTGGCCGTGCGATCGGTCTGAACCAGGCCATCGACAACCAGACGGTCCTTCGCGAAGTCTACGCGGATCACGTCGTCGTCGAACAGAACGGCGTGCGCAGCAATATCCGTGTTTCCGCACCCGTCGGTGGTCCCGGCGGTGTGGCGTACATGCGCTGATACCCTCCAGGTGGTCGTGTTCATCACTGCACCATCTGGTTGAGCTGGATGATTGGCATCATCACCGCCAGCACGATCACCAACACGATGCCGCCCATTGCCAGGATCAGCAGCGGCTCCAGCAATGTTGTCAGAAACATCGTCCGGCGCTCCAATTCCTGCGCTTCGCCGGCAGCGGCACGATCCAGCATCGTCGTCACGTCGCCGGTCGCCTCGCCGGAGCGAATCAGATGCACCAGTACCGGGGGGAATGTGCGTGTTCCGTGCAAGGCTCGCGACAACGCCGTGCCTTCGCGCACGCGGACGATGGCATCGTCAACGACCCGACGCATCGCGCGGTTGTTTAACGTCTCACCGGCCGCCTGCAATGCCCGCAGGATCGGTACCCCCGCCGCCGTCAGAATGCCCAGCGTGCTGGCGAACCGCACGGTGTTATAGCCACGCACCAGCCGCCCCACCAGGGGTGCGGTCAGCAACCAGCGGTCGAAGGAAAGGCGGGGTCCCGACATACGCAGAATCTTGCGCGCCACCCACGTAACGGCGATGACGGCCAGCAGTGCGGCCCACCAGTAATGCCGAACGAAATCCGACAACGCCAGCACGACCAACGTGATGGTAGGCAGCGCCTGTTTATTGTTCGAAAACACGCTGACGACCTGCGGCACCACATAACTCAGCAGGAAGCTGACGATGCCGATGGCGATGAAGGTCACCACCACCGGATACGTAAACGCCAACTGGATCTTCTGCCGTAACGCATTGCGTTGCTCGACATAATCGGCAAGGCGCGTCAGCACCAACCCCAACTGCCCGGTATGTTCACCCGCCGATACCAGCGCGCGATAGATATCGGGAAAGTCGCGTGGGTGCAGCGCCAGCGCGCCGGCCATCGACTGTCCCGCCAGCACATCGGCGCGGATGGCGGCGACCAGTTCCCGTACATAATCCCGTTCCGCCTGCTCCGAGAGCACGCCAAGCGCCTCGCCCAATGGCAGTCCCGCCACCAACAAGCTGGCGAGCTGACGCGTGAACAGCCCTTGCTCGCGTGGCGACAAGCGCCGGCCGAATGCAAGACGGCTGCGCTTGACCTGGTCATCCGCGGCGGCGGTAGCCGATGCACCGCCGGCGCCCTGGCCGGACGCATGACGCCCGGCCAGTTCGACGACGAGCGGCGTCAGTCCCTGCGCACGCAATATCCCACGCGCGCCACGGGCGCTTTCGGCGTCGATGACGCCGCGCTGGGTCTTGCCCTTTGCGTCGATCGCTTCGAAACGGAATGCTGGCATGGTGAGAAACCTTGAGGCAGACCGGGCACCTCCACGATGCACCCGGACGCCATGAAAAGAAGCGGGGCTAGGATCCGGTCACGCGTAGCACTTCCTCCAGTGAGGTCGCACCGGTCGACAACCAGCGCTCCGCGTCCTCGCGCAAGGTCTGCATGCCGCGGGTGCGCGCCGTCGCCAGAATCGCCGCGTCGCTGCCACCATCGTGGATCTGTTTGCGAATGGTTTCATCCAGCTCAAGCAACTCGTAAACACCGCGCCGTCCGGTATAACCGGTTCGCGCGCAGCGCTCACACCCCACCGGATGCCACTGCCCGTCGCGTTCGACCTTGCATGCGGGGCACAACTGCCGGACCAGCCGCTGCGCGAGCACACCAAGCAGGCTCGACGCCAACAGATAAGGTTCGACACCCATGTCCACGAGCCGCGTCACCGCGGATGCCGCGTCGTTCGTATGGAGCGTCGCCAGCACCAGATGGCCCGTCAGCGAGGCCTGCACTGCAATCTGCGCGGTCTCCAGATCCCGGATTTCCCCGATCATGATGATGTCCGGGTCCTGACGGAGAATCGATCGCAACGCCCGAGCGAAGGTCATGCCGATCCGATCGTTGACCTGGGTCTGGCCCACGCCTGCGAGATCGTATTCGATCGGGTCCTCGACGGTCATGATATTGGTCGACGCCGTCTCGAGACGGCTCATCGACGCGTACAAGGTCGTGGTCTTGCCCGACCCGGTCGGGCCGGTCACGAGGACGATGCCATGCGGCTTGCCGATCAGTTTGTCAAACCGCTGTTGCGTCGACTTCGCCATGCCGAGCGCATCGAGGTTCAGCCGCTGCGCATCCTTTTCCAGCAAACGCAGCACGGCTCGCTCGCCGTGGCCCGTCGGTAACGTCGACACCCGCACATCCACCGGACGCCCCCCCACGCGCAGCGTGATCCGGCCATCCTGTGGCAGGCGCTTTTCCGCGATATCGAGCTGCGCCATGATCTTGATCCGCGAGATCAACGCACCGTGCAGCGCTTTTTTAGGGCGAACGATATCGCGCAGCGTGCCATCGGTGCGAAAGCGCACCACGCACGACTGCTCGAACGGTTCGATGTGAATATCGGATGCGCCTTCACGCGCTGCCTGGGTCAACAGCGCGTTGATCATCCGGATGATCGGCGCGTCATCTTCAGACTCGAGCAGATCCTCGATCTCGGGAATGTCCTGCATCAGGCGGGACAAATCCACTTCGCCTTCCACTTCGCCCACGACCTGCGCGGCGCTGCTGTCCTGCATCGCATATGCGCGGTTGATATGGTCGGCGAGTTCGGTATCGGACTTGCGCACCAGCCGCATGGTGCCAAAACGTCGCCCCATTTCAGCCAGCGCCGACGATCGCGTGCGGCCGCTGATCCATACTTCGAGCCCGTCCGGATGCCGATGCGCGACCAGCACCTGCGCGCTGCGCGCGAAGCTATAGCCAATCAGCCGCGTGGCGTCCAGGGACGGAACATCGGTCGTGTTCATGGCGCGGCCGCACCGGATGACGTGCTATCAGACGGGACGTAGGCCGGTGTGCCAGGCACCTGTGCCTTCGGATAGGTCAACGGCGAATGTTGTCGCAACTCAGCGCCGTTTACCGGGCGGGTGGTTGACGGCACTGGCGTGGCGACCACCCCATTTGGCGTCACGTAGGCCGGCGGCATTGGCGCGGGGGGATCGATCTGTCCGCGCGACAGCACACTGTCATCCGGCACATATGGCGGTTGCTGACTGACGTTCGGCGACACCATCGGGGCACCCACCGCGCGTTCGCGGTCGCGCAGATCGGTCAGGCCATTGATCTGGTTGCCTGGCGTGCCATCCGGGTTGATCACTGCACGGCCGATAGGGGCTTCCGTATTCGGCGCAATCGGCGCGGGTACCGGATTGGTCTTCTCTTTCATGACCCAGTTGTTGGGCGTGTAGTTCGCCGACAGGGCACGCATGTAATCGTACCGGTTCATTGAAATATCGCGCATCGTCGATTCGTCGCGAACGATAACGGGGCGCAGGAACAGCAACAGGTTGGTTTTGGTACGGGATTTTGATTCATTGCGGAATAACGCACCGATGACCGGTATTGCGCTGAGCCAAGGCACACGGCTATTGCTCTGGGTGACCTTATCCCCGATCAGCCCGCCGAGCACAACGATCTGACCATTGTCCGCCAGCACGGTGGTTTGCAACGACCGCTTGTTGATGGTGGGGTTGGTATCCCCCGATGCCGACGCCAGACTGGAGTCTTCCTGGTAGATCTGCAGCTTGATGGTGCCGCCCTGATTGATCTGGGGACGCACGTTCAGCATGGTGCCGATGTCCATGCGGTTATAAGTATTGTAGGCTGCTGTCGAACTGGTACTCGTACTTGAGGTATTGGCAATGGTCCCGGATAGCACACCGATATTCGAACCCACCAGGATGCGAGCCTCCTGATTGTCCATCGTCATCAGGTTTGGCGTGGACAGAACATTGACATCGCTATCCCCTTGCACTGCTTGCAACAATCCGCCGACGCCAAGAAGGCTGCCGAAGTTGTGCATGATCCCGATGCCATAGACACTGTTACTCGCGATGCTCGACAAGGACGTCGTACCGGAGGACAAACCGGCAACGGTGCTCGAGACGTTTGCGATGGATGTCGCAGAATTGCTCGAGTCGTTCCCAATACTGAAAACGCTGTTATTCCCACTCCCGCCGAACAACCACTGCACGCCAAACTGCCCGGTCTTCGTCGACGTCACCTCAATGATCATCGACTCGATATAAATCTGCGCGCGGCGTTGATCCAACTGCGCGATAACGTTGCGCAAGTTCCGGTACACCGGCTCCGGTGCGGTGATGATCAACGAGTTCGTCGAGGCGTCTGCAACGATCATCCCGGAACCGGATTGGTCCGCACTGTCGTCACTGTTGTTGCCGTTATTGCCGTTGCCGGTCCCGTTGTTGCCACCCAGGCCGCCCATTCCGCTGCTATTGCTGCTGGAACCGCTGGTGCTGCCAAAGCTACTGCTATTACTCGTCCCACTTGGCAATGGCGGCAACGAACCATTGTTGTTGGCCAAGCCGCCACCGCTTCCCGACTGACCACCGCTGTTGCCGAACAAGCTGTTGCCAGCCGTCGCGCCCTTGCTATCCGACGACTGTCCCATCATGCCGCGTAGCGTCTTCGCCAAAGTCGTTGCGTCGGCATTGGTCAGCGGTACGACGTGGATATTGCCTGGCTCGCGTGTGGGGGAATCAAGCTTCTGCACCAAAGCGTGAGCCATCCGCATCCGTGCCGCGTTGCTCGCGCGCAGAATCACGGAATTTGTCCGGCTGTCGACGCTGACATTCACCTTTAACGTTGCGTCGGTGGCGCCTATCGCGCCAGGGTCGAGTAGCTTACTTGCTTCCGCCGCAACGTCCTGCGCATTGGCGTTTGCCAATGGAATCACGTCTATATTGGTGCCCTCGGCGCTATCGATGCCCGCGATGATCGAACCGATCCGACGTACATTATCGGCGTAGTCGGTGACGATGATCGAGTTGGTATTCGGATAGGCCGCCACCGTATTATTCGGCGATACCAGTGGCCGTATTACCGGCAGAAGGTTATTCGCCGATGCGTTGTGCAGTTGGAAAACCTGCGTGACCACCGTGTCGCCCCGCGCCTGCGTCTGGTTGCCGATGAAGGTGGGGACACCCTGCAACTTTGCATCCGCTTCCGGTACAACCTTCAAGATGCCATGGTCCTCAAGCAGTGCGAAACCTTGCATCCGCAGCGCGGCCTGTAAGGTTTTTAGTGCTTGCTCATTGGAAACAGGGCGGTCAGATTGCAGGCTCAATTGGCCTTTGACCCGGGGATCCACTACAATCGTTTGATTGGTTGCGGCACCAATCGCACGAGCAATCTGATCGATATCAGCATTCGCGAAGTTCAGCGTCACATCGGCGCGGGCATGAGGCGCCACGACGAGTGCCGACAACAACGAGGCGGCCAGCACGGCACGCCGCGCAGGCAGTGCCGTCCAAGAATGAGTCGTCATAGAGTCAAGCAACAGAGGGCTAACTGCACGGCGCACACCCGGCCGCCAGAAAGAGGAACATCGGCGGCCTGGATGACGCCCCCGAACACGCGGGCGTGTACATTCAGCGAAACATTATCAGGTTTCAGCGATAATTTTTTCACAATCGGAGGCTGGCGCAGATGTATGTGAGTGGAATACGTCATTATGGCTAAACGACTCGGCAGCACACGGTAAACGCTGGCCTGCCATATCGCCAGACCTAGTAACGCTTATATGCGCCGACGTTCCGCCGTTTCGGACTATTCTTGTCAGTCTGTTCGGCGTAACCGTTCATTATGCGTTTGTTTGTGTCAGTCGTTTGAACATCTAGGAAATCGATCGAATGCATTGGCGAATACCCTGAGTACAAGCTTGTGACACACGGTCGCCTCGATATGTCCTCACCTGGGTCTTGCGCCCCGCATGCCTGTTCGTACTGCACCACGTATTCGGTATGCAAGGTTAATGAAAGTCGTAACGGCGTTAAGATAACGGCGCCAACAATGACGCCAACCGTTGAATCGACAACATAAGAAGCATGACTCGTTCGCCTCGACACTGGACTGTGCCGCAACGGCTTTCTCTCGCAAGCCTGTCACTACTTGCAATGACAGCTTGTCCCGCATACGCGATGGATTGCTTCACCGCCGCCGGACAGTATCAGAAGGTGAATCCGCTGATCCTACGCGCTATCGCATGGCAAGAATCACGTGACAACATTGCCGCCAGGCACGTCAACACCAACGGGTCGACCGACTACGGCCTGATGCAAATCAATTCGATCCACCTGCCAAGGCTGGCGCAATACGGAGTGTCGTCAGAGAAATTGATGAACCCATGCGCCAGTGTTTACGTGGCGGCCTGGCATCTGCGCCAGAAGATGGACAAGTACGGTAATAGCTGGGCAGCGGTAGGCGCGTACCATTCGGAGACGCCGACACTGCGAGACCAATACGCGCGTCAGATCATCGCCATCTTGCGGCGATGGAATGTCATGCCGGCTGCGGAAAAATAAAGCGGGGCGGAGCAGGACGGATCGATGCGGGAGGATTGTAATAGAAGCAATGCCCCTGCCTAGAGGCAATACATGCGGCGAGCGCGGCACGCGATGACTTGACGGAGGAGGGCGCTGCGCGCAAAGCGCCACTCGCCGCCTCGGACAGGCCATCGCATCGTGCGCCGGAGAGGTCGTCGCAGACCTCCCTGCCTGCCTTGCAGCCAGGCCGCGAATTACTTCGCGTTGACGGCGTCCTTGAACGCCTTGCCTGCGGTGAACTTCACCGTCTTGGCTGCTGCGATCTGCAGCGTTTCGCCAGTCTTCGGGTTACGCCCTTCACGCGCGGCGCGCTGACCGGAGCCGAAGCTGCCGAAGCCGACCAATTGCACGGTGTCGCTCTTGGCGACAGCGCTTTTCACGGTTTCCATGAACGCGTCTACGGTTTCCGTCACGGCACCTTTGCTTTGGCTCGTCTTCTTCGCGATTTCGTCGATCAGTTCTTGTTTGTTCATAAGGCTCCTTTCTCGGATTAGGATAAAACTTGGACCGGTCCAGGACCGTTTTGGTCCTGTCGTTCGACATCGACCGACAGTCGGAAAACTTGTATCCCGCGTCCAGCCTACCGGGGCGCGAGCACCAACCAGTCCGATCTCAGCGACACATGATACACGCTGGAGGCCCCGTGAATAGGGCCGCTTGCTATCATATCGTACCGGTTGCGGCGGTTTTGGCCCGGCTTCGGCCTCTCAGGACGCCTCCTGGCAGCGGCTCAGCCGATGCAATCAACAACCCCGGCCTGCTATTGTCAGCTACTAAAATCGGGTAAAATCCGTCAACCTCGCCGAAATGACTGCTGAAAAGCCTAGTTTGACACTGCATGGCCTTACACCGGCCGCCGTGTCATTTCACGCAGACGGTACTGCATTCAGCGAGGCCTACGGTGATATTTACCATAGTGCGGCAGGTGCGCTGGGGCAAGCCCGTCACGTGTTCCTGGCTGGAAACGGCTTACCAGACCGTTGGCGGGGCAGGCGGCGCTTCACAATTGTCGAAACCGGCTTCGGTACCGGCTTAAATTTCCTGGCAACCTGGCTCGGCTGGCGCACCTTCCACGGCGCCACGATGCCGTCATCGTCATCCATTGCCACCCCGGAAGGCGCCTCTCAGGCACCGGGAGCGGAAAGTGCGCCCCAGGGTGTCTTGTCTTCGACCAGACCGAATGATCCACGATTGCACTTCGTCTCGTTTGAACGTTATCCCCTGGTCCGGGACGACATGCAGCGCGCATTGATGCGGCACCAAGGACTTACTGCTACAAACGGCACGCGCCGCGACGGGGGCCCGGACCGCGATGCCGATGCGCAAGACCGGGCCGACCTGGCACCCTTGATTCACGCCCTCGTGGATGCCTGGCCATCGGTGCTGACGAACGGGGTGCATCGCCTGTCATTCGACAATGACCGGGTGGTACTCACCCTTGTATTCGGCGATGCCTGCGAATGCGCGGGCCAGATGCGGCTGCGCGCCGATGCATTCTATCTGGATGGTTTCTCGCCCGCGTGCAATCCAGCGATGTGGCAACCCCGCTTGTTCAAAGCGCTTGCTCGAATGGCTGACGAGGGTGCCACGGTTGCTACGTATACAAGTGCGGGACAGGTCCGGCGCGACCTGATCGATGCGGGTTTCGCCGTGCGTCGCCTGCCCGGCTTCGGCGGCAAACGACAAATGAGCGCCGGCCCCTTCGCGCCACGCTGGCGGGTTCGTCGACATCCGCCCCCGATTCCCGCCGTTTGCCAGTCAGGCGATACAGGAACCAATAGCCCGGTCAACGCGACAAGCAAACACCGTACGGCCATGATCATCGGCGCCGGCGTTGCCGGCAGCGCGGTTGCGGATCAATTGACGCGCCGCGGTTGGCGCGTCGTGCTGATAGAGCGGTCCGAGCGTGCAGCCCAAGGCGCCTCGGGGAATCCTGCCGGCATTTTTCATCCTGTGGTGACGCGCGACGAAGGTCGCGCGACCCGATGGAGCCGTGCCGCTTTCCTATATGCGTTGCGCTATTGGCGAAATCTCGACCGTCACGACACTGACGGGGTCAGACACATTGGCACGCTCAGCACACATCGTAGATTGCGTTGGTCTGACACCGGGTTGGTGCAGCGGATCGCGCGCGTCAGCGGCACCAGCGTTCCCAACGCTGACGATCACGATGCACGCGGTAGAACCCAAAAAATCGTAACCGACCTCGCTAATCCCAATAAAGCAATGGAGATTCCGGCCAGTGCGCCGTCGTTGTCGGTGACAGAGGATGAGGGCGGAGATGTGCCAGAAGCACCAGGGCTGCCTGCTTCTATCGCCGAACGAGTAACCTCCCCCATTATCCATGCGCTTACAGGCGTTTCCCTTCAAGGCGACGGATGGTGGTTCAAGGAGGGCGGCTGGATCGATCCGCGGTCGCTCATCGATTGCATGCTTCACCGCGCGCGATCAGCAGCGCACGCGAAGACACCAACAGGAAGGGCTCCCGATGATGCTCCTCTCATCGATACCCACACCGCTCATGACGTGTCGCCACTGGATATCCGATTCGGCGTGCATGTCGCACGCGTATCACAACACGATGGTACGTGGCACGCGTACGACGCAGAAAATACGATCATCGCGTCCGCCGATATTGTCGTACTGGCGAACGCATCGGACGCGGAGCGTGTCGCGGGTATAAATTTTCTGCCGACGGAGCCGGTTCGAGGTCAATTGACGGTACTGCCTCTAGTGCCTCAAATCAGGAGTGTCCATACACGGGCGGACACTTTTGAAGACACGCCGCTTTCAGCCGCTCATGCCACGTTGCAGGCATTGAAAATGCCACTGATCGGTGGTGCCTACGTGATTCCCTTGCCGACACCCGCGCATGCGAAACATGAAGGCAGGACAGGCAATCCGTCTGACATTGGAGCAACCTTACTGACAGGTGCAAGCTATCAAATAGGCGACACAAGTACCGCTATCCGCGATGCGGAACACCGCGATAACCTTGCACGCCTGGCCTTATTGCTGGATCTCCCACCAGACACATTTCTAGCGTTGTCAGCAGACCCCTGCGCATCCAATGACCAATTATTAAACAATACGATTGGTGGCCGTGCCGCCATTCGTTGTGTAACAGGCGACCGCATGCCGTTTGTAGGGCAATTGCCAAACACAGAAGTCGCGCTGGCGAAAGCGTCCGCCCTACGCGGCGCCCATCTTGCCGATGTGCCACGAATGCCAGGCCTGTTCGGCATATTCGGCCTGGGCTCACGTGGCATTCTGTGGTCAGCCCTCGCCGCGGAATGCCTTGCCAGCCTCATTGAAGGAGAGCCCGCGCCGATCGAAAACGATCTCCTAGACGCGATGGATCCGGCGCGATTTCTTCTTCGACACCTGCGGCGCTCGTCAAGCGAGCCTCGGTAAAAAATACTTTCTTGACTGGGTCTGGACAGCCGCAGCGATTCAAGCGGACGTTTATCGACGGATGTGTTCCTCCAGCGAACGACTGCTTTACCACCCTGAAGCCATCAGCGGAACATGGCCTCGTGCAATGCGACCAGACTCTCGCTGATTCGTTCCGATCTTGTTCACAAAATAAAAGCACTTGCCAGGCAAAGCCCGCTGCAATCTTGTGGATAACTTTGTTAGTAATGGGGCGGTGCAGCGTTGACGATTTCTGCATAACCCCGAAACAGAATGATAAGCGTGTCGAGGGAAGCGCCTTTTCCATGCAACAATCCCCGAAGCATACCGACCTTATGAATACTATAACTATATGAAAAATATGATAATTATAGGCTTATCCACAGAAAATATCGACCTTTGTTAACTACTACTATGTTTACTTAAGGTAAACATGAGTTAACGATATGGAAGGTATTCCGTTTCTGTTGACAATGTGAAGAACCCACTGAACTTCATCACTGCCACTTCAAAAAAGGCAGTAAATATGTCCATCTACTCAAGAGATAGCCCTCGATGTGCCCGCTTATAAAATAAGCAACCTTGCCGCAATTGCTTTGCGTACGAAATCGGCGAAAGTCAGCCCTTGTCGATCAGGACCGTTCGTTGGTGCGAAATCAGTGTGTGTGAAAAACCGGGATCGCCGGTGCAAAGAGCCTGCGTAAAAAGCGATTTGGGCGCAAAAGGTGGGGATTACATGTGCACGGATCTTGAAGAACTGGCGTTTCACCCTACTTCCATCGAAAGAACGCGATAACATGCACTTGTCATACCGTGTTTGTCCCGGGGTATACAGCATATTCAACACGTTGTTAACAGGGAAGTTAACGGGGTTATCCACATAAATCACGGTCCTTTGTTAACTATTACTACGTATACATACGTAAACAAAGTAAACGCTATCGTTTAAAAGACAGGCGAAAAATATGGGGCACGAGCGATGTCCGAGCGATGTCCCCGATATTTCACAGGATGTCGTGACACCAATGCGAATGATCTGGGCGGCGTCTTCGCCATGACGTCGAGTCGCCGATCGTGATGTGACGAAAGAATCGTATTTGGCAGAACGCACCAAACGGTGCATTTGCAGCATGAATGTAATTCATATTACTGCCCTTGCTCGCCGTGATGGTCGTCTGGAACGCAAATAGCAGCGCGATGCTGTGGCAGAATGACTGCCCGCCGGATCTAAATGAGTGGATCCATCCGTCGATAGGCGGCGAAAGTCATCGTTCAGTCGATCGGTACAATCGATCTGGAGGCCTTCCAAGGGGTCCAGGAGCCAGTTCCAAGCATTGAGCGGCCCTTGGGGTGTCTTTGATGCTTCTCGGGCCGCGTACGGTGTTTGAGGCCGTTTGCACCTAATTCGGGGTAACGCGGCAGGTCAATAGCAAGAGGGACGCCGCACCCCTGTGCGCGAGTCCCCGGATGTCATGGGAGACAGCACCAAATGAATGCCGCTTTTTCTTTCTTGCCGTCGTCATCGAATTGGATGGCTGACGACGTACTTTGGGCTGGGATCGCCTTGTTGTTTGCCGGCATCTTTGGCGAGCTGGGCTGGCGTCGCTGGCACATTCCGCGCGTCAGCGGATACGGGCTGGTGGGGGTGCTCGCCGGGCTGTGCGGGGTTTTCAACAAAGACCATGGCGCAGTGGCGACGCTACTGCCGGATGCGCGCCTGCTTGTCGATGTCGCGCTGGGTGTCTTGCTATTTCAACTGGGCGGTCATGTATCACTGCGCTGGATACGGAACAACCCCTGGCTGATTGTCATGAGCTTGGCTGAAGCGACGCTTTCCCTTTTGTTGGTCGCAGGCCTCGCATTACTTTGTGGTGTGGCGCCGATGACCGCATGGATACTCGGTGGTCTGGCGATGGCAAGCGCGCCAGCCATGTTGCTACACCTGCGTGGCGAATTGCGTGCGCAAGGGCAGGTCAGTGAGCGGATGTTGGTGCTTAGCGGCCTCAATAGCATTTATGCCGTGCTGGTCGTCAAACTAGGCTCGGCCTGGCCCCACCAAGTCTTCTATGGCGACCTGGCGGCGTCGTTGTTGCAACCGGCTTACCTGATTATCGGTTCCGTGATAGTTGGCATGGCGCTAGCGGTGGCGTTTCACTTCCTCGGCACCTACGTGGTCGCGCGCGCGGAGTGGGGTGGCGGGCCAGCCCAGCAACGTGCCGAGTTCGTGCCGGCGGGCGCGCGTGACCGGACCGCGGGTGTCGTCATGTTGTACGGTCCGGTGCTGATAGGTATCGGCGTCTGCGATTTGTTGAAATTGTCTCCCATTCTTGCGATGCTGGTCGCGGGAATGATTTTCGGCAATCACGGAGAGCGTCCGCGTGGATGGGCAAGGGAGTCGGGTTCGGCGACCTGGTTGATCACGGTGATCCTGTTTGTCCTTACCACGGAAACGTTCCGGTGGTCCGACTTGTCTTCCGGAGCGCTGGTCGCCGTCGTGGTGCTGGCCGCGCGTGCCATGGCGAAAATCAGCATGACCGCCTTGTTTGCGCGTCGTTCCGGGATAGGCGTGCGCAAAGGACTGGCCTTGGGGATCAGTCTGACCCCGATGTCGTCCCTCGCCTTTGTGCTGATGAGTGACACGTTCCTTCTTTACCCGTCATTCGACCCCGGGCTGAAGGCCATCGTGATGTGCGCGGTGGTAGCCTCGCAGTTGATTTTGCCGGTTTGTATTTACCGGGCGCTGATGTGGGTCCAGGAGGCGCCGCGAATCCCTGTTTCTGCACGGGCGGCCGAGGCCGGCCGGGCACGACGTGGCGGTAAGGAAAGGGCGGCCGGTGAGGCAGGCAGCGCCGGTTGAATGCATCGTCGTGGTTTGACCGGTGGGGTATCGTACATGGAAGGCATTGCTGTACGCCGCAACGCCTTCGATGGTTTTCAAATCGGCGAACACGTTGTCGTGTGCATTATTTTTCGCGGTTTGCCGTGTCACATCATTATGTAATCCGAATAGTCTATGGCCTTGGAACCTTTTGTCGAATCGCGTCCGTTTACGCTTGGCGTCGAACTGGAAATCCAGATCGTCGATCGCTTGAACTATGACTTGACCCATGCAGCCTCGGACTTGCTTGCCTTGGTAAAAGACGAGCCGATCGATGGCTTGATCACGCCAGAGATCACGGAAAGCATGATTGAGATGTCCACGGGTATCTGCGCGGATTACCAGGATGTTTTGCGGCAGCTTGGCGCCGCACGCGATGTATTGGTGCAGGGAGCCGACCAATTGAATGTCGGTCTGGCCGGTGGCGGCACGCATCCGTTTCAGCGCTGGAACGATCGACAAATCTACGACAGCCCTCGATTCCACTATATTTCAGAACTGTATGGCTATCTCGCCAAGCAATTTACGGTGTTTGGGCAGCATGTTCACGTAGGCTGCCCAAGCGCTGACGATGCGCTTTATCTGCTGCACTCGCTTTCGGCTTTCGTCCCACACTTCATTGCGCTTTCGGCATCCTCACCTTATGTGCAGGGGGAGGACACCGGTTTTCATTCGGCACGGCTGAATTCTGTCTTCGCCTTTCCGCTCAGCGGACGTGCGCCTTTTGTCTTGACCTGGGACGATTTTGTTGTCTATTTCGACAAGATGCGCCAGACCGGGGTCGTAAACAGTATGAAGGACTTTTACTGGGATATCAGGCCAAAGCCGGGATTTGGCACGATCGAAGTGCGTGTAATGGATACACCCTTCACAATAGAACATGCATCCGCCATTGCGTGTTATATCCAGGCCATTGCCCGGTGGATTTTGCATGATCGGCCTTTTGTGCCCATCGAGGACGACTATCTGGTTTATACATTCAACCGTTTTGAAGCGTGCCGGTTTGGGCTGGATGGTGTAATGGTGGATCCACGTTCGCATGTGCGCATGACAATCGCTGATGCGGTACTGGCGACCATTGATCAGATCACGCCGCATGCCGAGGCGCTGGGAGGCCAGGCGGCATTGGCGGTGATTCAGCAAGCGGCGAACGCGCGCATGAATGATGCCACCCGTCTGCGCCAGACGGTATTGCGCGAAGGTGCGCTGGACGAGGCTGTTCGTCAGCAGTGCGATCACTGGCGTCGCGTGCGGGCGTGAAGATTGATAAGTCGCGTTCCAGGAAATGCGTTGTTGCAAATTTCCACAATTGAAATACGCATTTCAAGCCTGAATATTTTTCAATACTCGCTTAAAATAGTCGCACTGCGACAGGATTCTGATGTGGTCGCTGGAATATGACGGTGAATGAAAGAATTGCCGAAAGCGTTGCATCGGAAGGTTCGATCTGGATTCGGTGGTCCATTCATGCGCTTTGTGGTGAATTCTTGCGGCTTATGTCACGATGTTTCACTAGAGCGCGATATTGTTGTATAAAAAGGCACGCGGGAACTAAGTGGCATTTGGTCAGTCGTGCGGACGGTTGTTGTTCTCTTCTTGTGTAATGAAATGCCGGACGGATGATGTGGCGTGCTGTGCCTGCATAAACGTCACCAAGTAGAACCGCGAGATGGCGTAATATTTTTTGGTCCTTTTTAAGATAAGCTTTGCCAAATCGGTTTGATGGTGTGGGTAGACCGTAAGTGAATCGGCATGGATCCGGATATTCATCCCGCGCGTGGGATTGTCGGAATGGAGATACTCGGGCGAGGTAGCGATTGCGCAGGGTTGTATGTGGATTGAATGGCTGATTTGCCCAAATATGCGTTTGTGTCTAAATAGTCGAATGAAGGAAAATGGCTCGATGTGACGGGTTCGGTTCCTTCGGCTTTTGTGTAGACATAGTTGGTGTTGCGAAGGGGTCCGTCAACGCAAAGCGGCTGTCATGAAAACGTATTAGACCTGCTAAACAGAGATAAGAGCGAATATTGATGAGTGAAGCAGTGTACGGCGAAGAGGTGATGGGACGCATCACCCACGGCATGTTGCGGCTGAGTACAGCCATGCGCAGCCAAGCGTGGAGTTGGGCAGAAGGCGCGGGCCTGACACCGACGCAAGGCGAAATTCTCGTGTTGCTGATGCAACGTAAGTCGGCGTTGCGTCTTGGTGAGATCGCACGTCAGACCGCGTTGACCGCGGCGACCACCAGCGATGCGGTCAGCACGCTCGAAACCAAGGGTCTGGTGGAAAAACGCCGTGCCGTCGATGACGGGCGCGCGTTGGCCGTGCGCTTGACAGCGAAGGGGCGCACTGCGGCCAAACGCGCGGCGCTCTGGCCTAATTTTCTGCAATCCGCGGCGTCATCACTGCCGGTGGAAGAGCAGGGCGCGTTGTATCGTTCCTTGTTGAAGGTAATCAACGAGCTCGAGGTCAAGGCACATATCCCGACGCATCGGATGTGTTTGAGTTGCGAGCATTTCGAGCCGTTGGGCGAGGCAGGAAAAGAAGGCAAGGTTGCGAAGAAGACGGCCCGTAGCGCCAAGGTTCGTGCTGTCGCGCCTGTACACCATTGCACCGCCTTGAAGATCGATTATCCCGACACGGGCATACGACTGGATTGCGCGGCGTGGGAAGAAGCCAGCGAATCCAAGCGCAAGAAACATTGGAAGTTGTTTGTCCAGACGGCGTAAGCCGCCGACGGTCACACGACCGACCGTCAAAACGGTGCGGTATTTCATCGCAAGTACGCTGATTTATCCCCACACAAAATGTTGCGCCGCCCATTAGGGTGGCGCATTCTGCCGGTGCGACGGCGATCGTCGCACCGGACGAACGGCGGTGCCATTCCTGGAAGTGTCGACTTATTTATGCCTTGGTCGCGACTATCGGCACCGTGCATCACGATTTGTCCCAAATACCTTTTTTATAAAGCGATGAGACGATTCATTTCGTTCTCAGCGCGCATTCGGTTTCTCCCGCAGAATAACGGTTGGTTTTTCACGAATCGTCTGCATTGGAGCGGTCATGAGCGCATTATTTTCGTCGCAGTCGATACGAGGGCTGACGCTGCGCAATCGCATTATTGTCTCCCCTATGTGCCAATACGCCTGCGACAACGGCGCTGCCAATGACTGGCATCGCACCCATTGGGGCCATCTTTCGTATTCAGGCGCAGGCTTGTTCATCACCGAGGCCGTTGCGGTCGAGCCGGATGGGCGTATCACATCGCGGGACCTCGGGCTGTGGGACGACGCGACACAGGCGGCCATGGCCTCGGTGCTGGCATCCGTGCGCAGATACTCGGATATGCCGATAGGCATGCAGATTGGTCACGCCGGGCGCAAGGCATCATGTGCGGTGCCGTGGGAGGGGGGAGCGCAAGTCGGCGAGGCAACCGGTGGATGGCAGACCGTCGGACCATCGGAACTGGCCTTCGCGGAAGGTGATCGTGCGCCCCGACGCCTGAGTGTCGAGGAGATCGCGCGACTAGTGCAGCGATTCGTGGATACCGCCACGCGTGCCGTGTCGCTGGGTGTTGATGCATTCGAGATCCACGCCGCCCATGGCTACCTGTTGCACCAATTTCTGTCGCCGCTGTCCAACCAACGAGATGACGCCTATGGCGGGGCATTGGAAAATCGCATGCGCTTCCCATTGGCGGTATTTGATGCAGTACGTGCGGCGGTGCCTGAAGCGATTCCCGTTGGCGTGCGTGTCTCTGCATCGGACTGGGTGGATGGCGGTTGGGATATCGAGCAAACGGTAACATTCGCGAAGCAATTGAAAGCGCGCGGTTGCGATTGGATCGATGCATCGTCCGGAGGCCTATCCGGTGCGCAACGCATTCCAGTGGGACCAGGCTATCAGGTTCCCTTCGCGGAACGCCTGAAGCGCGACGTCGGCATGCCGACAATGGCCGTTGGGTTGATCACTGAACCGACCCAGGCGGAGACAATCGTGGCAACCGGACAGGCGGATATGGTCGCTATTGCCCGCGCGATGTTGTACGATCCGCGTTGGCCCTGGCATGCGGCCGCCACTTTAGGCGCGCAAGTCATTGCGCCGCCGCAATACTGGCGGTCGCAGCCACATGGGGTTAAGGGGTTGTTCGATACGGCGAAGCCGTCTTATTGATTCAAGTGATGAGTGTGCGATGAGCGGACGCAGAATCGCGGTAAAGCGGTCTGGGATTCACGGCAAGGGCGTGTTTGCGCTGGCGGCATTGTCGAAGGGCGAGCGAATCTTTGAATATGAAGGCGAGCGAATTTCGTGGAAGGAAGCGCTGCGGCGTCATCCGCACGACCCGTCGCAGCCGCATCACACGTTTTACTTCGCGTTGGACGACGGCCGTGTCATCGATGGCCTGGTGGGCGGTAACAGCGCCCGCTGGATCAATCATTCGTGCGCACCGAATTGTGAAGCCGAAGAAATCGATGGACGTGTGTTCATACACGCCGGACGCGATATCGCCGCGGGCGAAGAGCTGTATTACGACTACGGACTCGTACTGGAAGGCAAGCACACTAAAAAAGTGAAGCGAGATTACCTTTGCTTGTGTGGTGCGCCGAATTGCCGTGGGACGATGCTCGCGCCGAAAGACGGCAGCAAATCGGCGAAGAAAGCGGACAAGGACGGCAAAAAAGCGAAGTTGTCCAAGCGGGACAAATCCGGCAAGCTTGCTGATAAGTCGACAGGCAAATCGGTGAAGGCAGAAAAGTCCGATAAATCCGGCAAGAAAAAAAAGGGCGAGAAAGCCTGACCATGTGGATATCCGCGCCTTGCCGCAATGGCGTGGGTCGCACTGCTACATACAGAACATCAGACTGTTAGCGCGGGGCGGATCTTGTCGATACTTTCCGATTGCTTGGCGGTGTACCTTGCGGTATGTGCGATGCGTGTCGTAAAAACTGCTATCCATTGACGGAATGTCAGATACGCACCGCCCCATGCGGCGGCCGATGGCTGAGGGGCAGGCTGACGATAAAACGGGAACCGCCACCACGGGCATCTTCATATCTGACCGAGCCACCATGAAGCCGGACAATATCGCGAACTATGGCCAGACCGAGTCCGGCGCCACCCTCGCGACCCGCGTGCGCATCGCAGCGGAAGAAGCGTTCGAACAATTCGCCTTGTGCAGATGGCTGTACGCCAGGGCCATTGTCTTCGACGACCAGGTCGACGCAAGAGCGTCTTGGCCCAAGTGTTGGCGTGGTGGTGGGGTACGGTGTTGGAATGGGTAACCGTCGCATCGTCGGAACCACACTGACAGTGACGCGCCCATTACGCGGCCGATGCGGCGGGACATATTTCAGCGCATTGTCGATAAGATTCGAGATGATTTCCCGGAGCAGCACAGGATTGCCGCGAATCATCATCGGATCGTGCGGTGGCTCGTCCGACTTGCCAGCTACGCGCAGCGCCAATGCGTCGTCTTCCAGCACATGATCTAAATCGGCCAGCGCCGGCTCTGGCTCGCCGGGCAATTGGATACCGAGATCGATGCCTTTGTCCAACGCCTGCGGTACCCATTCGGCGCCGGTTTCGAAGGCCAGCGCGCTGATATCGACATCGACGAAGCGTGCGATCTGTTCGTTTGGATCAGCGCGCGCCAGTGACAGCAACTGATTTGACAAGCGGACAGCGCGGTCCGCGGATGCACGTACTTCGACAATGGCTTGCGTAATTCGTTCGGGGTCCTTTGCAGTGCCGGCCTGATCGGCATGCAGCTTGACCGCGGTCAATGGCGTGCGTAGCTGGTGCGCGGCATCGGCGATGAATTTCCGCTGCGCATCCAAGGCTTGTCCCAGTCGTTGAAGCAACGCGTTCAAGGCGTTTGTCAGCGGCCGGATTTCGACAGGAACGTCGGTTTCGTCAACAGGCTCCAGCGACATATGAGTCTGCCGGTTCAATGTGTCGGCCAACGTTGTCAGTGGAATCAATTGCTGATTGACCACGCGCCAGACGATGAGCCAGCCTGCGAACAGCAATAGCAGCAGTGGCGTCATGATGGCAATCAGGAACTCGGCGGCCAGTCGTAAGCGGCGTTCAATGCGCTGACCCACTTCTACCACAGCGTTATGCCCGTCGGGCTGGGTGACGACAACTTGTGCGATGCGAACATCTGTACCCAGGAAACGGGCATCGAAAACAGTCGCGTTGTGAATACGGACGATGCCCGAGCCCGCGCTCGGCAAGCCGGCATTGCCTGCCAACTCGACGTCGTCACGACGTATGCGGTAGACGAGTTGGTCGACGGGGTCTGAGAACATGGCTTCGGCGAGCGGTGGCACGGTTCGCGTGGCATCGTCGCCGGAAATACGAATTTGTTGGGCCACCGCATTCGCCAGATCGACCAATGATCGATCGACGACATGCGCGGTATATTGCCAGGCAAGCCAATAGGCAAACGTACCGCTTGCCAGCGCCAGGATTGAAAGCGGACCAGCCAGCCGGCGCAACATCGTCTGGCGCAGGCTGCGCACCGGCGCGAGGGAAGGGGGAGGCGAATGGCGCGCGCTGGCGGGATCGCGTTGATCGCTATGTTGATCGGGGACGCGGTCCGTCATCGGCATTCCTTCAGGTAAAGCATGCCGCCCGTCGGCATTGCGCGGCGTGCTTCGGTGGAGAGCAACTCAGCTTCGTATTTCCTGCAACAGATAACCGAAGCCACGCACTGTGACGATTTCGACGCGGCAATTTTCGAGTTTTTTCCGTACACGGTGAACATACACTTCAATGGCCGTGTCTCCTAGGTCACCACCAAAATGGGTCAGGTGGTCTTGCAACTGCGCCTTGCTCACGACACGGCCATGGCGCATCAACAGCAGTTCCAGGACGGCGAATTCGCGTGGTGACAGTTCTACGGCCTTGTCGTCATTGAAAATGCGGCGATCAACGCCCGAGAGGCGCAAACCACCCAACGAGACTTCCGGACGCGGCGCATCTTGTTGCGGCCCGCTGCGACGCGCCACGGCCCGAATGCGGGCTTCCAATTCCGCGAGTTCGAATGGTTTGACGATATAGTCGTCAGCACCGCTGGTCAAACCCTGAACACGGTCGTGTAACTCGTCACGTGCGGTCAGGATGATCACCGGTGTATGGCGATTGGTCTGGCGAAAGCGATTCAGCAGCGTCATGCCATCGATGCCCGGCAGGCCGAGATCAAGAATGATCAGATCGTGCCGGTTTTGTGTCAGCGCATGTTCGGCAAAAATGCCGTCATGGACCATGTCCACGACGAAGCCTGCTTGCTCGAGACTGCTTTGGATACCGCGTGCGATTGGCCGGTCGTCTTCGACTAGAAGGAGTCTCATCGTTTATGCTCTATTTGGGCTAGAGGGGATGCGTACCGTCGCACCACGTTTCACGTTCGGCATGGGTCTCGTGCCAATGCTGACGCGATGCCGATGCGCAGGCATTGGCGGGAACGGTGAGCAAAAGATGCTCCCCGTAGCGTTCACACCGCAAGCAGGGATGATGCAAAGATGGAACTGACCGTGATCCAGATTGAATCGGCGATCAATTATTGGCGCAATCGTTCGCCCGCGACAGGCGACGAGTTGCGTTTGTGCCCGCAAGCCAGCGCGCTCGGCGGTACTTATGCGCGAATGATCTACGAGCACCGGTCCACCGTGCTGCTCGATGAAATGGATTCCACTGCGCGTGATGCGTGGCATGTTTTTCAGACAGCCTGTAGCGCTGTGTAAGCCTACCTCTATCATTGCCATGGCATCCGATACGTACCCCACGCCACCTGACGGCCGCATGCCGCCGAGGATGCGACGCATCGCATGGCGGAATGAAGCGTGGCAGATAAACGGCGGCATCAGGTATGTGGCTAGGTTTTAGGAAGCGTGGCGGCGCCGTAACTCGGTGCTTCCACCGACTAAAGCAACGGCAGATGCAATGACATAACGCCGACCGTGGGTAATCGGTTGACCACTGGCTTTTATCAATGCACTTACAGCGTTTAATAGTGAATAGTGCGACGCTTGGCTTAAAACTGACTTAAACAGCAGTAAGTCATTTGTCTCCTTTCATTGCAATGTCGCACCGCGCCAATGCTCGAGTGGGGCCCAGCCAGCTTTAATTTGCGATGCGAGCGGCCTTATCGATGAAATGCGCCAGCGTCTCGTCATGCGAGGTCAGTCCATTAGCGTCATGCGTCGATAGCGTGATGTCGACCACATTCCAACTATTCGACCATTCAGGATGGTGATTCATCAGTTCTGCTTTCAGTGCAACGCGTGTCATGAAACTGAACGCAGCATTGAAGTCGGCGAATTGATAGCGCTTGCGAATGGCATCGCGTCCCGCGGTGGGTGCCCACCCGCTCGCCGCCAAGGCGGCGCGAGCGTCTGTCGAAAGCAGTTCCAGCATGATGATGGTCGTAGTCCTGTTCGTCCAAATCCGCATCCTGGGTTCGCCTGCCTGACGCCTTGGTGCAAGCGCTTAAGCCTCCCTCGAACCCTTCTAGGCATTGTTCCATAAATCAAGGCATACAGTGATGTCCCTAACAGACGGTAATCTGTTTTTTGTATTTTTAGGCAAGGCAAGCATTGTAGGCAGGGCTGATTGCCATTCCGGCGCCTTGGACAGGCTGTTTTCGCAACGGACGAATGGGGAGAAGGGCGCAACGTGTCGTGAGTGTTCCATAGCGGCAGTAGCGGCTTCGCGCTATTATGCAAGAAGCATGCACGAAACCTCTCTTTTACGCGGGATTGCACGATGATCGAGTTGGACCATTTCGATTTGGCGCTTTTGGATGTCTTGCAACGTCAGGGGCGTGCAACGCACCAACAATTGGGTGAGCAGGTGCCGCTGTCTCCGTCACAAATTGGCCGTCGTCTCCAGCGGCTTGAATCGATTGGCGTGATCGACGGCTACCAAGTGGTGCTACGTCCAGAAGCCTTGCAGCTTAGTGTCATGGCCTTCACAAGCTTGAAGTTGAAGCATCAGAACGATTCGAGCATTGAACAGTTTCAGCAGGCGGTGGACCGGTTGCCGGAGGTGCTGGAGTGTCACGCCGTGGTCGGCGATGCCGATTATCTGCTACGTATCGTTGCGCCGGATCTGAATACGCTGTCGAACTTTGTGATGAAGAAGTTGATGCTGGTGCCGGGCGTGGATAACGTTCGCTCCCACATCGTGTTGAAAGCGTTGAAACGCAGCGGTCCATTGCCGCTTGATCATTTGCGATAGCGCGTAGGCGTATCGATCAGCGCGTAGGGTAAATGCTATCTTGTTGTAGTGGGTCCGTCTGATTACACTTCATTTTAGTTCGCGACACAGAATTTGTGGTGGAGAACGAGGAGACAAAAGGTACTCAGTACCAATAAAAAACGAAGCGCCATCGGATTGCCGATGGCGCTTTTATTTTGTGCGCCGCATTTGCAGTAGACGATTGGCTATCGTGTCGCCGCATGCCCCATCTCTGCGCGATGGTAGCAACCAGCTATCAGCTTCGGTTAAATGAAATACTTGCTGCAGCATATGCCAATGTCAAAAATCTCCGGCACCGGACGCATCATTTTCATTGATGAAGTGCATGCAAATCAACTGCTTAGATCTGGCATGCTAGTATATGGAAGATGCTACAGTCTCACGCTATGTGCAGCATCCATGTGATACGGAAGGCTGAATACCAGCCTTGACCGGATGAAGCGTTGGTTGGTTTTCACGCGTAGTGTCATATGTTTCACGTAAGCTTGAACGTGAAGGTTCATAGGTGCTGCTCGGCATGCGCGCGTTCTCTTGTATCTCGTGACTACGTTTCACGTGAAACACCGTAGATATGGCGTTGACTAAGACTGCGCTGGGATACCGCCCGGGATACGTGATGTTTCACGTGAAACATCCAACAAATCGCCTGATGTGCAGTTTGCTAGTATTGCACCCGAAGCAATGTTTCACGTGAAACAGGGACTGAGCCACGATGCAGTGTTCGTGTTTTCACTGTGATACGTGAGGCACCAAGTAACAGATTCGCCTCTCGATCCATAATGCTGCTGTGTCGCCACATTCCGTGCGCCGCACGCGGGTTTGCCGGGCTGTACGACATCTAAGGCGTATAATCGCGCCCTTTGGTCGATCGTCTTTTACAAGGCGATTGTCATCTACTGATCAAATAGAGGTCGGCGCGTAGGCGCCTGATAGCGATGCAATTTCCGAGCGAATTCGATGTCATCGTGGTTGGCGGTGGTCACGCCGGTACGGAAGCGGCCCTGGCAGCCGCGCGGATAGGGTGCAAGACCCTATTGCTGACGCACAACATCGAGACGCTCGGTCAAATGAGTTGTAATCCATCGATCGGCGGGATTGGGAAGGGGCATCTCGTCAAGGAAATCGATGCCCTCGGTGGAGCGATGGCTGCCGTAACAGACGAATCAGGCATTCAATTCCGCATCTTGAACTCGTCAAAGGGGCCTGCCGTGCGGGCTACACGAGCACAAGCCGATCGATTGCTCTATAAACAAGCAATTCGTTCCCGTTTGGAAAATCAGGCTAATCTTTGGCTGTTCCAGCAAGCCGTGGATGACTTGATGGTAGAAGGGGACAAGGTTGTTGGTGCGGTGACGCAGATCGGTTTGAAATTCCGTTCTAAGTCTGTCGTTCTCACTGCGGGGACCTTCCTCGACGGCAAGATTCACGTGGGTTTGAACAATTACACCGGAGGTCGTGCTGGCGATCCCGCTGCTGTTTCACTTTCGGCACGCTTGAAGGAGTTGAAGCTACCGCAGGGAAGATTGAAGACGGGAACGCCCCCGCGGATAGATGGTCGGTCGATCGATTTCTCGAAATTGGAAGTGCAACCGGGTGATATGGACCCAATTCCCGTGTTTTCCTTCCTGGGACGTGCCGAGCAACATCCGCAGCAGATGCCTTGCTGGGTGACGCACACGAATGCTCGCACGCACGACATCATACGCGCCGGTCTTGATCGATCCCCGATGTATACCGGCGTTATCGAGGGGGTCGGCCCACGATATTGTCCTTCGATAGAAGATAAGATTCATCGGTTTGCCGCAAAGGACGCTCATCAGATCTATCTCGAACCCGAGGGGCTGACGACAAATGAGTTTTACCCGAACGGTATTTCGACCAGTTTGCCTTTCGACGTCCAGCTTGACTTGGTACATTCGATGGTTGGCCTGGAAAATGCCCATATTTTGCGCCCCGGCTATGCCATCGAATACGACTACTTCGATCCGCGTGCATTGAAGGCCTCATTAGAGACGAAGGCGATTGGCGGATTGTTCTTTGCGGGACAAATAAATGGGACGACCGGCTATGAAGAAGCAGCTGCACAGGGACTGCTGGCAGGGCTTAATGCCGGCCGTTACGCTCAGGACAAGGAGGCGTGGGTACCACGCCGCGACCAAGCCTATCTAGGCGTACTGGTTGATGATCTCGTGACCCGGGGCGTCTCCGAGCCTTATCGTATGTTTACGAGCCGAGCGGAGTACCGCCTAAGCCTGCGTGAAGACAACGCGGATTTGCGCCTGACCGAAATCGGCCGAGAAGTGGGGCTGGTCGATGACGTGCGGTGGCGGGTATTCGAATCCAAACGGGAAGCGATTTCACGTGAAACCTTGCGTTTGGAAAAGACTTGGGTGACACCACGAACACTTCCGCCCGAGGCCGCTGTCGCCCTTCTGGGGAAGGCGATCGATCACGAATACAGCTTGGCCGAACTGTTGCGCCGTCCCGAGGTTCGTTATCCTGCACTGGTCGCGCTGGCTGCGCAAGGCTTCCCTCAGGCCTCGCCGGACAAGCCGTTGGCGAATGACCTTGTGCTATTGGCGCAGATCGAAGAACAAGTCGAAATCGGCATCAAATATCAAGGCTATATCGAGCGGCAAAGTGGTGAAATTGCGCGGAATGACGCGCATGAAACTACACGCTTGCCTAGTGATCTCGACTACCGTGACGTGCGTGGGCTTTCCTTTGAAGTGTCGCAAAAGCTTAATAGCCATCGTCCAGAAACGCTCGGCCAAGCCTCTCGGATATCCGGCGTAACGCCCGCTGCCATTTCGTTGCTGATGGTCCATATGAAGAAGCGTGGAGGTCGCTCGGCAGCGTCAGCCGAGAAAACCGCAATGCGAGTGGACGAAGCATGACAGCTAGGAATACGGTAGGGAGGGATCCACGGACGGTCACTCAGGTTGGTGACACTGCCGCAAGCATCGTGCAGGACGCTGCAACAATGGGCATCACGATCGAACCTGGCACCGCTGAAAATCTGGCTGCCTATATTGGCTTGTTGTCCAAGTGGAATCGGGTGTACAACCTCACGGCAATCCGCGACCCGGAGCAAATGCGCATCCAGCACGTGCTGGATTCGCTTTCATTGCTACCGCATCTGGAGGCGGATGGCGTGAGGTCGGTTATAGATGTTGGCACGGGTGGCGGCACACCGGGTCTGATTCTGGCCATCATGCGTCCGGATTGGCGGATCACCTTGAATGACATTGTTCAAAAGAAAATTGCCTTTCTGACCCAGGCCAAGAGCGCACTCGGCCTGAATAATGTGGCCATTGTGAATGGACGTGTCGAGCAACTGCATTTTCCAGAAAGTTTCGACGCCGTCACGTCGCGGGCGTTTGCCGATCTGGCAGACTTTGCGCGCTGGGCGGGCCATCTGGTGGCGCCTCGCGGCGCGATGTATGCAATGAAAGGTCTGCAACCGGATGACGAGATCGCACGCTTACCTACTAACGCTACAGTACGTGGTGTTACGCCGTTAACGGTCCCGCACCTGCATGCCGAACGCCATTTGGTCGTTGTGACGTTCACGCAGGCATGTGCGCAGCGCGATAGGGACGAGGATCAGGCCGCGCTGTAACACGATCGCAGGTAGACGTGGTGACGTTAACCTAGTGAACAAGGCGCCAACCGGAGGTACTGTTCACCGAAAATCGCGACACTGTTTCACGTGAAACAGGGGTGTCTATGTTGGCATGGCAGTGGTGCCAATGCGCGTATCGAATGCGCTGAGCGGATCTTCGATCGATACTCATGATAGATCGAACGGAACACTGGCAAGTTGCTGATTGATGCGGTGTAATGCGGTAGCAGGAAATCAATACGATTTCCGCAGAGCAGGAAAAGGAAGATGACACAGATATTTTGCGTGGCAAACCAGAAGGGTGGGGTAGGAAAGACAACAACGGCAGTCAATCTGGCGGCGAGTCTTGCCTCGCAAAATCAACGCGTGTTGTTGGTCGACCTGGACCCTCAGGGCAATGCCACGATGGGTAGCGGCGTGGATAAACAGGCCGTTACGCATACCGTCTACCAGGTGCTGATTGGGGACGCGAGGATCGAGGATACGATTGTTCCGGCGGCGGACACGGGCTTTGACATGTTGCCGGCAAATCGCGAACTGGCAGGGGCGGAGGTGGACCTGGTCGACGTAGAACGACGTAATCGTCGTCTCAGTGACGCATTGGAGAGCATCCAGTCGCGCTATGACTATATTCTGATCGATTGTCCGCCCGCGCTGTCGCTGTTAACGCTGAATGGTCTTGTTTCCGCGCATGGCGTCATCATTCCAATGCAATGCGAGTACTTCGCGTTGGAGGGGCTATCTGATTTGGTGAATACGATCAAGCAGGTACATGCCAACTTTAATCGCGATTTAAAGATTATTGGCTTGTTGCGGGTCATGTTCGATCCGCGAATTACATTGCAGCAGCAGGTATCTGAACAACTGAAGCAGCATTTCGGTGACAAGGTGTTCGATACCGTCATTCCCCGCAATGTGAGGTTGGCTGAGGCCCCCAGCTATGGTTTGCCTGGCACGACGTTCGATCCCGGTTCGCGTGGCGCACAGGCGTATGTGCAGTTTGGAGAGGAAATGATTCGTCGCCATGGCGCTGCCGGATCGCGGAAAACCGGCGCGCCGGGAGCCGCCGACGCGGCAACGAAGGCCACGATGAGCAATGAAACCGGTACCGCAGGAGCGATATGAAACCGATGGTCGCAAAAAAGAAGGGTTTGGGACGCGGGCTCGAGACGTTGCTCGGCGGTAACGCGGACATCAGCGACGCAATGCAACGGGAGGCCCACCCCAGCACGATGCCATTGCGGCAATTGGTGCCCGGCAAGTATCAGCCGCGTACCCGGATGGACGAAGGTGCCCTGCAGGATCTGGCATCCAGTATTCGTGCGCAAGGCTTGATGCAACCGATTCTGGTGCGGCCGATTGGCGGCGATATATACGAGATCATTGCTGGTGAACGCCGCTTCCGAGCAGCGAATCTGGCAGGGCTTACGGAAGTTCCAGTGCTGGTGAAGGATGTCCCCGATCAAGCTGCCGCGGCAATGGCATTGATCGAGAATATCCAGCGCGAGGACTTGAACCCTCTGGAGGAAGCGCAAGGTATTCAACGCTTGCTGGATGAGTTCAAATTCACGCACGAACAAGCGGCCGAGTCGGTTGGCCGTTCGCGTAGCGCCGTATCGAATCTGCTGCGATTGTTGAATCTCGCGACGCCCGTGCAGACGATGTTATTGGCGGGCGATCTCGACATGGGGCACGCGCGTGCGCTGTTATCAGTTGATGCCGGGACACAAGTTGCCCTGGCAAATCAAATTATCAATCGGCGATTGTCGGTTCGCGAAGCGGAAAAGCTGGTGACGCAGACTGCGCGCGACGATAAGGCGGCGCCAAAGGCGCAGAAGGTACGGAAGTCACGAGATTTGTCCCGACTCGAAGATGAACTGGCAGACATGCTTTCTGCATCGGTCGATATCAAAGTAGGGCGCAGCGGTAGAGGACAGTTGACGATCGGTTTCGGCAGCCTCGACGCGCTGGAAGGGATTATCGCCAGGCTGCGTCAACCTGCCCCGGAAGAAAATGCGTCGCCGCGCTAACGTCGTCTAGTTGTATGGTCAAGAAAACAGTGAGGTGGTGATCTTATCTGTGCCGTGACCCTGCAGTCTGAACTTCTGTACAGGCTTGCGATTCACGCCTACAGCTGATTTGGTCCTTCCTGTATTGCCTCGACTATCTCTGTAAATATCCATCTGTCTGAAAGAACAGACATGTGGCAATACGCCGCAAGGGTTCACTTATCCAAACGTTTACGCTTGCCCCTCGCGAAATTCGTGTTCAACGCGATGGCGCGCTTTTACGGGACCTTTTGCATTGATGCGCGTTACATAGATCAATGTCTATGCCGATTTTGACGCGACACATCGGTATTGCTGCAGTACGGCAAAAATAACGCTTTTCGCCGGAATCGATGATGGATGCGTGATGGGCGATAATCGCTTGAATCGCTTGGGATAATCGCTTACAATCGCCCGGATTTATCTGTCAGTCAGGTCTAATTGTAAGCGTTCCGAAAGCTGCGGGAGTGTATGTGTATGGTTGGAACGGCGGACGACGCCGGCGCGCAAAAGGCGCGCGACGCGGGGAGCGCGCCTTCCGATCGCACTGAACGTGGCGTGCCGTTCGCGGCCGGGCACGACTCCTCGGGGCAAAGCGCCCATCGCAGCAATGCTTCCGTTTCCGACGCGTTCCACCGTGAAGACCAGGCGGTCGTCACGAACGACTGGGACGATTGGCAAGAGGTGCCACCACCGGTGGTACCGCTTACGCGGGGGCAGGCGCAACAGCTGTTTGGTCCGGATGTCGCGCGACCATCCCGGGTGACTCCGCTGCGGGTGGTGCTGGCACAGATCGTTTTGACGATCGTGGCGGCATGCGTTGCAGCGGTCCTGAGCGCGAATGCGCCAGCGGCGGCGTTTTCGGCGGCGATCGGAGGGATGATCTGCTGGATCCCGAGTGCTGCGTTTGCCGGCTACCTTAGCCGGCGCGGGCGGGATTCGGTTGCGGTCTGGATGCTGGCTGAAGGCGTCAAGTTGGGACTGACGATCGCGATGTTTATCGCGGTGGCAGTGTTATTCCGGGAAGTGCGGTGGGTGCCGTTGCTCCTGACCTATGTGTTGGCGCTGAAGACTTATTGGCTCGCGCTGGCATGGCGGTAAGTGGAGGGCTGGTTGTGAGCCGACCTGCGTGATAGCGCGATGAGCGGCTCGCACGGAGGTAACGTGGCACTGTGTAACGCCGTATTCCACCACCCGACAGGCCCTGCCTGCCGGGTGGTTGTCCGAATTCTTAAAAATTGGTGCTTGAATCTATGGCTGCTGGATCCGAAACTGCGCTTACGCCTTCCGAATACATTGCGCACCATCTGCAAAACTTTGCGACGGGCCATCAGACGAAGTTGATCGATTTTTCGATCATCAACCTCGACACGATGTTTTGGTCGATCGTCGCCGGCGTGATTACGCTGACCCTGCTGATCACGGCCGCTCGCCGCGCATCGCCGAACGTGCCGACGCGTTTCCAGTGCCTGATCGAAATGCTCGTCGAAATGGTCGAAGACCAATCGAAATCAATCGTGCATGGCGACCGTGCTTTCATTGCGCCGCTGGCCCTGATGGTCTTCGTCTGGGTAGCACTGATGAACTCATTCGACTTGATCCCGGTCGATCTGCCGGCCCATCTGATTCAATGGACCGGAATGAACAGCGTGATCAGCCATCATCGGATCGTGCCTACCGCCGATCTCAACGCGACGATGGGCATGTCTCTCGGTGTACTGGTTCTGATGCTGTACTACAGCGTCAAGATCAAGGGTGCCGCGGGCTGGGGCAAGGAATTGATCAGTGCCCCGTTCGGCAATCACTTCGTGCTGTGGATACCTAATCTGGCACTGAACATCATTGAATACGTTGCGCGGACCGTGTCTCTGGGTATGCGGTTGTTCGGCAATATGTATGCGGGCGAGCTGCTGTTCCTGCTGATCGCTTTGCTGGGCAGCATCTGGCATTTCGATGCACATGCCGGTGTGCTGGGCTTCGTCGGAAACGTGTTGGCCGGTAGTGTATGGGCGATCTTCCACATCCTGATCGTCTTGCTGCAAGCCTTCATTTTCATGATGTTGACGCTGGTGTATCTTGGCCAGGCTCACGATAAACATTGATCGAGCTCCTCGCGGAATCGATCGCGTTTTTCACCATTAGTCGTTATTTATCCCGTTTTTAAGACTTTTCCACAGGAGTAACCATGCAAGCTTTCATCGCCAACATCCAGGGTTTCACCGCAGTCGCCATCGGTATCATCATTGGCCTGGGTGCAATTGGCGCCTGTATCGGCATCGGCCTGATGGGCGGCAAGTACATTGAAGCCTGCGCACGCCAGCCGGAACTGATCAACCCGCTGCAAACGAAGATGTTCCTGTTGGCAGGTCTGATCGACGCGGCATTCCTGATCGGTGTGGGTATTGCGATGCTGTTCGCGTTCGCAAATCCGCTGCTGACGGCGCTGGGCGCGCCAGGCGCGTAATCGCGACGCCTTAACGTCCAGTGGAGGATGGTGCCGACGTGGTCGGCGGTGCCGGGATGCCGGTGCCGTTGTCGACTCCCAGGCGCCTCCGATCCTGCGCTGGCCGCCGGCTCTGTGCCCCGTCGATGACGATGCCGGGCCCTGTTATCGGAATATTGGTCCGCTGACGGAATGGGCTGCAGCAAGTGGTAAACCAGGTATCGGGCGCGGCGGCAGCGCGTTCTCCAGTCCGGTGCAGTACTCGTAAAGGAAACACAGTGAATCTCAACGCAACCCTGATTGCGCAGTTGATCGTGTTCCTGATCCTTGCGTGGTTCACGATGAAGTTCGTGTGGCCGCCGTTGATCAAGGCGCTCGACGAACGCGCGAGAAAGATCGCCGACGGCCTGGCCGCCGCCGAGAAGGGCAAGGCCGATCTGGCCGACGCGCAAAAGCGCATCGACAAGTCGTTGGCGGAAGCGCGCGACCAAGGTCAAAACCGTATTGCTGACGCGGAAAAGCGTGCGCAGCAGGTCGCCGAGGAAATCAAGGCGAATGCGCAAGCCGAGGCAAGCCGGATCATCGCGAGTGCAAAGGCCGAAGCCGAGCAGCAGGTGGTGCGTGCACGCGAAGCGCTGCGCGGTGAAGTCGTCGTCCTGGCAGTCAAGGGCGCCGAGCAGATCCTGCGCCGCGAGATCGACGCCAATGCCCATGCCGACCTGTTGAACCAACTGAAGGCCGAGCTCTGATCATGGCTGAACTCGCGACAATCGCCCGCCCCTACGCCGAAGCTGCTTTCGACGTCGCGCGCGCCCCGGTCAATGGCCAGGCCGCCGTGTCCACCGACGCATGGTTGACGCAATTGCAGGCGCTGGCGCAAGTGGCCAGTCATCCTGACGTCCGTACGCTGGCGAACGACCCGAAGATCAGCCGTGCGCAAATCTTCGAGCTGATCACCGGTGCATCCGGCGTGACGCTCGCGGCGCCGGTAAAGAACTTCGTGCAGATGCTGGTGGATAACCGGCGCATTGCGTTGCTGTCGGAGATTGCCGCGCAGTTCGAGGCGTTGAAGCACGCCAGCGAAGGCATTTCCGACGCCGTGATCACCAGTGCCTACCCCCTTGAAGGCAAGGCGCTGACGGAGTTGGTGGCGGCGCTGGAGAAGAAGTTCGGACGCAAGCTGCAAGCACAGGTCGTTGTCGACCCGGCGCTCATCGGTGGCGTCAGTGTGGCGGTCGGGGATGAAGTGCTCGATACGTCGGTGCGTGCGCGCCTGACGCGGATGCAGGCCTCGCTGGCCGCGTAATTCGCTGCGACGATCACTGACTGAGTTCGCGCTCCAGGGTTTCGCGGTATTGCGGCCTCGGGGCGCGAACGCGCTGATGCCGTCGGTGATATGACCGACATGAAGCCGAAAGCAGGCAATGGGTCTGCCGGCGGCAAAGAATTGACTATCAGGAGCAGCAAAATGCAACTCAACCCATCTGAGATCAGCGAGCTGATCAAGACCCGCATCCAGGGTCTGGAAGCGGGCGCGGATCTGCAAAATCAGGGCACCGTGATCTCGGTGAGCGACGGCATCGTGCGAATCCACGGTCTGTCGAACGTAACGCAAGGTGAAATGCTCGAGTTCCCGGGCAACATCTTTGGTCTGGCGTTGAACCTGGAACGCGACTCCGTTGGCGCGGTCATTCTGGGTGAATACGACAGCATCTCCGAAGGCGACACGGTGAAGTGCACGGGTCGTCAACTGGATGTGCCGGTGGGCCCCGAACTGCTGGGGCGCGTCGTCGACACGCTAGGCAACCCGATCGATGGAAAGGGTCCGGTCGTGACGCAAGCGCGTGACGCAATTGAAAAGATCGCGCCGGGCGTGATCTGGCGTCAGGGCGTGGACCAGCCGCTGGCAACGGGTATCAAGGCGATCGACGCCATGGTACCGGTTGGCCGTGGTCAGCGTGAGTTGATCATCGGTGACCGTCAGACCGGCAAGACCGCGGTGGCGATCGATGCGATCATCAACCAGAAAGGCAAGGGCGTGAAGTGCGTCTATGTCGCCATCGGTCAGAAGGCGTCGTCGATCACGAACATCGTGCGCAAGCTGGAAGAAAACGGCGCGTTGGAATACACGACCGTCGTTGCCGCCATGGCATCTGCGCCGGCCGCCATGCAATACCTGGCACCGTATGCCGGTTGCACGATGGGTGAATACTTCCGTGATCGCGGTGAAGATGCGCTGATCGTGTATGACGATCTGACCAAGCAAGCGTTCGCCTATCGCCAGATCTCGCTGTTGCTGCGTCGTCCGCCAGGCCGTGAAGCCTATCCCGGTGATGTGTTCTATCTGCACTCGCGTCTGTTGGAACGTGCTGCACGCGTGTCGGCTGACTACGTCGAGAAGTTCACGAACGGGGCCGTCAAGGGCAAGACCGGTTCGTTGACGGCATTGCCGATCATCGAAACGCAGGCGGGCGACGTGACCGCGTTCGTGCCGACCAACGTGATCTCGATCACCGACGGTCAGATCTTCCTGGAAACGGACCTGTTCAATGCGGGCATCCGCCCCGCGATCAACGCCGGTATCTCGGTGTCGCGCGTGGGTGGTGCAGCCCAGACGAAGGTCATCAAGAAGCTGTCCGGTGGTATTCGTACCGACTTGGCCCAGTACCGCGAATTGGCGGCATTCGCTCAGTTCGCCTCTGATCTGGACGAAGTGACCCGTCGCCAGCTCGAGCGCGGCCGTCGCGTGACCGAACTGCTGAAGCAGCCGCAATATCAGCCTTTGCAGGTATGGGAAATGGCTGTTTCGCTGTTCGCGGCGAACAACGGTTACCTGGATGATCTGGACGTGGCGAAGGTGCTGCCGTTCGAAAAGGGTTTGCGCGAAAGCCTGAAGGCGAACAAGGCAGACCTGATCGGCCGCATCGAAGAGAAGAAGGAACTGACGAAGGACGACGAGCCGTTGCTGCATGCCGCGGTCAAGGACTTCAAGCAGTCCGGCGCTTACTGACACGTTGCGGGTTAAGCCGCCACGCAGTGCGGCATGCGTCTGCGGTGAACGACAGGCATGCAACGCGTCTGGGATTCGCTCGAAGCGTGATTGAAGCGAGTGATGATCCAGGCGTCCGGTTCCACCGAATGGCACGGCGATGACGGTACCGACAGGAGTTGAGCAATGGCTGGAATGAAGGAAATCCGCGGCAAGATCAAGAGCGTGCAAAACACGCGCAAGATCACCAAGGCGATGGAGATGGTGGCTGCGTCGAAGATGCGCAAGGCGCAGGAGCGCATGCGCGCATCGCGTCCGTACGCGGACCGCGTGCGTGACATTGTTGCGCACCTGACCGAAGCGAACCCGGAGTATCACCATCCGTTCATGTCGCGTCCGGCGAATGCCAAGCGCGCAGGTCTGATCTTGATCACGACGGATAAGGGCTTGTGCGGCAGCATGAACACGAACATCCTGCGTCTTGCGCTCGCGAAGTTCCGCGAGAACGAGGCAAGGGGTATCACGCTGGAAGCGACGGCAATCGGTGGCAAGGGCGCCGGTTTCCTGAATCGTCTGAAGGCGAAGATCGTGTCGCAGGTAACGCATCTGGGCGATACGCCGCACCTGGACAAGCTGATCGGCACGATCAAGGTTCAGATGGACGCGTACGCGGCCGGTGAGTTGGACGCGGTGTACCTCGGGTACACGCGGTTCATCAATGCGATGAAGCAGGAAGCGGTGCTGGAGCAGTTGTTGCCGTTGCCGGAAATCACCCGCAGCGCGGAACAGCGTGCAGACCACCCGTGGGACTACATCTACGAGCCGGACGCGCAGACGGTCATCGACGACCTGCTGACGCGATACGTCGAAGCATTGGTGTACCAAGGCGTGGCAGAAAACATGGCGTCCGAGCAGTCGGCGCGGATGGTCGCGATGAAGGCGGCTTCCGACAATGCGAAGACGGTGATCCGCGAAATGCAGTTGGTCTATAACAAGAGCCGGCAAGCAGCGATCACGAAGGAATTGTCGGAAATCGTCAGCGGCGCCGCGGCTGTCTGACCCACGCACGAATCAAAGCATCTAAAGGAAAATCGATGAGTACCGCGATTGAAAGTGGGACTGCCGCAGTCGGCAAAATCGTTCAGTGCATTGGCGCGGTCGTCGACGTGGAATTCCCGCGCGACCAGTTGCCGAGGATCTTCGACGCACTCGTGCTGGAAGGCAGCGAATTGACGTTGGAAGTGCAGCAACAGTTGGGCGATGGTGTGGTCCGCACGATCTGCCTGGGTTCGGCGGACGGCCTGCGCCGTGGCCTGGCGATCAAGAACACCGGCAAGCCGATCACGGTGCCGGTTGGCGCGGCAACGCTGGGTCGGATCATGGACGTGCTGGGCCGTCCGATCGATGAAGCGGGCCCGATCTCGCACGAATTTACCCGAGAGATCCATCAGTTAGCGCCTGCATTCGACGAGTTGGCCCCGTCGACCGAACTGCTGGAAACCGGCATCAAGGTGATTGACCTGATCTGCCCGTTCGTCAAGGGTGGTAAGGTCGGCCTGTTCGGTGGCGCCGGTGTTGGCAAGACCGTCAACATGATGGAATTGATCAACAACATCGCAAAGGCGCACGGCGGTTACTCCGTGTTCGCCGGCGTGGGTGAGCGTACCCGTGAGGGCAACGACTTCTATCACGAAATGAAGGACTCGAACGTCCTGGATAAGGTCGCGCTGGTGTATGGCCAGATGAACGAGCCGCCGGGCAACCGTCTGCGCGTCGCATTGACCGGTCTGACGATGGCCGAGCAGTTCCGTGACGAAGGTCGTGACGTGCTGTTCTTCGTCGACAACATCTACCGGTTCACATTGGCTGGCACCGAAGTGTCGGCGTTGCTGGGCCGCATGCCGTCGGCGGTGGGCTATCAGCCGACGCTTGCCGAAGAAATGGGCCGTCTGCAAGAGCGGATCACGTCCACGAAGAAGGGTTCGATTACGTCCGTGCAAGCGGTCTACGTGCCGGCCGATGACTTGACCGATCCGTCGCCGGCGACCACGTTCGGTCACTTGGACGCAACGGTCGTGCTGTCGCGTGATATCGCTTCTCTCGGTATCTATCCGGCCGTCGACCCGCTGGATTCGACGTCGCGTCAGATCGACCCACTGGTCATTGGCGAAGAACACTACTCGATCACCCGTCGCGTGCAGCAAACGCTGCAACGCTACAAGGAATTGCGCGACATCATCGCGATTCTGGGGATGGACGAGCTGTCGCCTGAAGACAAGCAAGCGGTCGCGCGTGCCCGTAAGATTCAACGCTTCATGTCACAGCCGTTCCACGTGGCGGAAGTGTTCACGGGCGCACCGGGTAAGTTCGTCGCGATGAAGGAAACAATCCGCGGCTTCAAGATGATCGTCGACGGCGAGTGCGATCACCTGCCAGAGCAGGCGTTCTACATGGTCGGTACGATCGACGAAGCCTTCGAAAAGGCGTCGAAGATGTAATGCCGCGCGCATCGTCATGCTGGATCGCCGTTGCGCGATGCGGGGCGGCGATGCAGGACGAAGGGTGGGCGGCGCGATGCGTCGTTCCAACCCGCATGGTCGCTTTGTATGGCATGCGACATATATGCGGGCTGGCCAAGCGCGGAACAGGCGCCTGGCGCCGCTCACACGATCAGGAATCGATATGGCAACCATCAAAGTAGACGTCGTCAGCGTGGAAGGCGAGATTTTCTCGGGGCAGGCGAAGTTCGTCGCGCTGCCGGGCGAGTCGGGTGAGCTGGGTATCTTGCCGGGCCACACGCCGCTGATCACGCGCATCCGTCCCGGTGCGGTACGCATCGAGGCCGAAAACGGCGAGGAAGAATTTGTTTTCGTGGTCGGGGGCATTCTCGACATCCAGCCGACAGGCGTGACGGTGTTGGCAGACACCGCCATCCGCGGCAAGGATCTGGATGAGGCGAAGGCAGAGGAAGCACGTCGTGCGGCGGAAGAAACGCTGGCAAATGGCGGGTCGGATCTGCAATACGCTGCTGCCCAGGCTGAACTGGCCGCCGCCGTCGCGCAATTGACGGCGATTCAGCAACTGCGTCAGCGTCGGCACTAACATTACGCAGTGCGAGCCGTTCGGATGTAGCCATGCGATTGGTGTTCACAAATCGTATGGTGCGATAAGACTGATCTTGCGTGGCGCAAGTTCAAAGTCGCGGAAAAACCGCTTTCGGTATCGAAGGCGGTTTTTTTTCCTTGGAGGACCCGCAACCCGCTTGATGTCGTTGACCCGTTTGTACACTGACCGCGACGCCCAGGGGAAATTGATCGCGGCCTATATTGCACTGGTGGAGCCAGAGAGAGAAAAAGCACGCAACGCGTAATACGACGTTCATCGATCGATTGCCGTCGACAAACCGTAGATAAAAAAAAGCGGGCATGGCGCCCGCTTAAAACCACACGCTACGGGGTTAGCGCGAGGAGACCACTTGGGACAAACACATTCGGGCGTCCAACGAATGCTGCCTGGACCACTCTTCGCACCAATCGATCAATCCCGACGCCGGCCAATCCCGGCGTGGCGCGCGGCACCCCAACCGCGATGCGCGCTATACTCAAGTGATGCAACCTGGCACTATCGCTGGAACAGCGAAGCATCACATTTCCCGATGATGCTTCCCACCGATGCCGTGTTAAACGTGAGGATCGGCCTGATTCACCCGATCGCAGCGTCTGCGGCATTCCCGCCCCGATGTGACGATATCAACGCTGCATACCTGAATTTGCGTCGTGACCTGCAGTACCGCATGCGTGAGAACCCGAGTAATTCCGCCTGCGAACTACGGCTATCACGACTCGCCAAGTAGGCTGCGTTGCGACCGTTGAAATCATTGTGGGCCATCGATTCTAATGTGGTCGTAACAAAGTGTATCTGGTTGTAACTAAACTCTGCTTAATAATCAGACACTTACGCGTAATTGCTCTGATTTCGACGGAAGCTGGGGAATATTGTTTCGGCAAGTACGTTGCGATTTCGCGCGCCAGCGAAGCGGTGTAATCGTTGTATACCGGCGACTTTCCGCAAGCGCGCCGGTCGTGCGCCGATGGCGGTTCGAGTGGCGAACGGTGGACAGCCTGTTGCCGGAATGAAGGTAACAGTCTGTCACTACATCGGGCCGCTTCCCCTGGCCTTGGAATGACGTCATTCGACAATCGGGTCGATATGTCGGTGTTCCCGTCCCCCGGGGTCCGGTAGAATGCCGCTTCATGTCGTGCCGGGGTCGCCTCGCGGGTTCCGCTCGTTCTTTTCCACCGATGCCGGGCCGAAGCGTCCCCGCGATCCGCAACCAGAAGCACAGATGCCGATGCAATCGTCCGATATGCCCAACGTCGCGCCGCTGGCCAACGACACTTTCCTGCGTGCGCTGCTGCGGGAACCTACCGACTACACGCCGATCTGGTTGATGCGTCAGGCCGGCCGCTATCTGCCTGAATACAATGCAACGCGGGCCCGTGCAGGCAGTTTCCTGGGACTGGCAAAGAATCCGGACTATGCCACCGAGGTTACGTTGCAGCCACTGGAGCGCTATCCGCTGGACGCAGCCATCTTGTTTTCGGACATTCTGACGATTCCGGATGCGATGGGGCTCGGCCTGACGTTTACACAAGGCGAGGGGCCGCAGTTCGCCAGGCCTGTGCGCACGGAAGCGGATGTAGCGGCGCTATACGTGCCGGATATCGACGAGACGCTGGGGTACGTGACCGGTGCGGTGTCGAGCATCCGCAAGGCGTTGGTCGATGGTCAGGGGCGTCAACGCGTTCCGCTGATCGGATTTTCGGGAAGTCCGTGGACGCTTGCGTGCTATATGGTCGAGGGCCGAGGATCAACGGATTTCCGCAATGTGAAAACGATGCTCTATGCGCGTCCGGACCTGATGCACCGGATCTTGGCGGTCAATGCCGACGCGGTGATCGCCTATCTGAACGCACAGATTCTCGCGGGCGCCCAGGCCGCGATGATTTTTGACACATGGGGCGGTGCGCTTGCGGACGGCGCCTACCAAACGTTCTCGCTCGCCTACATCAAACGCATTGTTGCCGGCTTGATTCGAGAGCACGAAGGACGTCGCGTGCCGGTGATTGCTTTCACGAAAGGCGGCGGGCTGTGGCTGGAGGCGATGGCCGAGACCGGCGTGGACGCGTTGGGTCTCGATTGGACGGCCGACCCCCGGGCGGCGCGTCAGCGTGTGGGACAACGTGTCGCGTTACAAGGTAGTCTCGATCCGAACATCTTGTTTGCGCCGCCAGAGACCATCCGTGCCCAGGCGCGTGGATTGTTGGATGCCTATGGCAGCGCGCCGGGCCACGTTTTCAATCTCGGGCACGGCATCTCTCAATTCACGCCGCCGGATCACGTGATCGCGCTGGTGGACGAGGTGCATGCCTATAGCCGCAAACAGCGTGCGGCGTGATCATTTTTCGCCTGTCAAGCCTTGACTTATGCACAAAATCGCCTCTCTTCTAAGGGGGGCGGGGAATAAGGAAAACCCCGCATGTCATACCCGGCATTGGCGATAAAAAATGCGGTTTTTCATGAGGTTATGGGTGAAGTCCGGATCGAATTTCTTAGGGCGAAGGATGCTGTAAACCCTGATCTTGGCATGACGGTCGCATGACAATGCGGGCTTTCTCCACAAAGTTATCCACAGCAGTGCGTAAGCCTGAAAAAAACTTTGTAAACCGAGATTTAGCGTTGAAATCGATGTTCCACTTTAACTCTGGCAATGCCTTGCAAAACACAGTGCGCGGCGCCGGATTGGGGACAACCTTTTCACCCGGCAATCAGATCGGTGAGGAACCCGATTTCACGCTTGTCTCGCACGACGTCCCGGACCGCGAGAAGACCGGGAAAAAGGGCGACGATGCCGGCGAGGACGATGTCCTGTACGTGCGGGTCGCGCTCGATCAGCCAATCCAGACCCTTTTCGACTATCGCTATCGATCCGGCCAATTCGCAGGCGTGCTTCCTGTTCCTGGAATGCTTGTGTGGGTACCGTTCGGTAAGCGCCGCGTCACAGCCGTCATCTGGGCCGTGGCTGAGCAGACCGATGTGCCGCCGAATCGTTTGAAATCGATCGAGGCAATCTGTGATGGCTGTCCGCCGCTGGATGCACGGTGGCGGGCGCTGATCGCTTTTGCGGCAGGGTATTACCAGCGTGGTATCGGCGAAGTGGCACTGCCCGCCTTGCCACAGGGGCTGCGGGATCCGTCCCGTTGGGGGCATCTCCTGCCGCGCCAAGCGGTCTATGCCCTGCGTGATGATGTCCCGGAGGCGCTGGCGCAACTGAATGCCAGGGTGCCAAGGCGCGCAGCGGCGCTTCGTCGTTTGGTCGACGGACTGGCGTCCGCCCCTTTGACGCTATCGGCGGCGCGTCGACTGCACCCCCGCGCCGCCGCGCAACTGGATGCCTGGTGCGCATCCGGAGAGGTGCGACGTTACGAGATCGAGGGGGATGATGCTGGCGAGCGCGCAACGCCCTTGGCGCACGCGACACCCGAGATTGTCCCGGCGCGGGTCTTGAGCGCCGAGCAGCAGGAAGCGGTCACCCGGATCGACGCTGCATCGAGAGCGGGGGGGTTTGCGCCGTTTCTACTCCATGGCGTCACCGGCAGCGGTAAGACCGAGGTGTATCTGCAGAGCCTGGCGCGGCTGCTGGCGCGGGATCCCCTGGCGCAGGCGCTGGTCCTGGTGCCCGAAATCAACTTGACGCCGCAATTCGATGCCTTGTTCAGGCGGCGCTTCGCATCTCTGGGCGACGGTGCGGTGGCAACGTTGCATAGCGGCCTCGCCGACGGCGAGCGGACCCGTCACTGGCTTGCAGCCCATCTCGGTCGCGCACGCATCGTCCTGGGGACGCGACTGGCGGTCATGGCGTCCTTTCCCCGGCTTGCGATGATCATCGTCGATGAAGAGCACGAAGCGGCCTACAAGCAGCAGGAAGGTCTGCGCTATTCGGCGCGGGACTTGGCCGTGTGGCGTGCCAAACAGCTGAATGTGCCGATCGTGCTCGGGTCCGCCACGCCATCGCTCGAAAGTTGGTCACAGGCGGAGCAGGGGCGTTATCGCCGCCTGTCTATGACGACGCGGCCGGCGGTTGCCGCGATGGCTTCGCAGGCGTTGTCACCGGCACACGTTCTGCCGCGCATGACGTTGATTGATATGGAGCTGGAGCGTCAACGAAGACGTCCGAGCATCGACGGTTTCAGCGTGCCCTTGGTGGCGGCCTTACGCAAGCGCCTGGCACAAGGCGAGCAGAGTCTTATTTTCCTGAATCGACGCGGCTATGCGCCGGTATTGTCGTGCGATGCCTGCGGCTGGGTCTGCGGTTGTCCGCGCTGCAGCGCTTACCTTGTTCTTCACAAATTGGATCGGGCGTTGCGTTGTCACCATTGCGGATGGCAGCAACGCATTCCGCCGGCCTGTCCTGAATGCGGTAACGTCGATATCGCGCCGATGGGGCGCGGCACGCAGCGTGCCGAGGAGACGCTTGCCGAACTTGTGCCGGGTGCGCGTGTCCTGCGCATTGATGCCGACAGCACGCGCAAGAAAGGCAGTGCTGCCGCGCTGTTTGCAAACGTTCACGCCGGTGATGTCGACATCCTGGTGGGCACGCATATGATCGCGAAGGGCCACGATTTCCAGCGAGTGAGTTTGGTGGGCGTGCTAAACGCCGACTCGGCTTTGTTTTCCCACGACTTCCGCGCGACGGAACGGCTGTTTGCGCAATTGATGCAGGTTGCAGGCCGTGCTGGGCGCGGTGGCCAGAGCGGCGATGTGTTGATTCAGACGCGCCATCCCACGCATCCCTTGTTTCAGGCACTCACGCGGCACGACTATCCGGGCTTTGCCGAGGCATCGCTAACGGAGCGTCGGCAGGCAGGATTGCCCCCGTTTATCCATCAGGCCTTGCTGCGTGCAGAGGCGAAGACGCTCGAGCAGGCAATGGCTTTTCTACAACGGGCGGCTGGGCATTTCGATGTGGTGAAGGCGTCAGTAGCGGCGGCGTCGGGCGACGGCAACGCGCCACGCGAGGATGTTCATCGCTTTGACCCCGTGCCGATGGCGTTGGTCAAGATCGCTAATACGTTTCGCGCGCAGTTACTGGTTGAGAGTGCCTCTCGTGCGGCGTTGCAACGATTCTTGCCCATTTGGCAGCAGGCATTGCGCGGCGATCAATCGGGAGTCGCGCGGTGGGCGGTGGAAGTGGATCCGCTGGATATTTGATTTGGCGCGCGCGTACGCGGATCAATTGCCTTTATAAATGCCGACCAGCCAGTCGCGTTTTGCTTGAATCGAAAAACTCGCCACCGCTGCCATCCCGTTTTGTCGAATTTGCCGACTCCGCGACGCCACCGTTTTCGCTGTAGGTGCAGAGCTCTTTGACGATATCTGCCATCTCTTTGATGAAGTCCTCCGATTCGAGGGCATCCTGGTAGCCGTTCGCCCTTGCTAGATCCAGGATGCGTATGGCGATCGGGGGAAATTTGTCGAGAGGGCCAGCATTAAAGCCGTCCCTTGCGCGCTTCAACATGATGTCCATCAGCGCTGTGTTGGCAAGCGGCGGCGGAAATATCGGAGTGAATGCCTGGAGAAGGCGCCGTTCCCGCTCTCGAGCGGCAGGGCAGTGCGCATTAACTCTCCGCGATCGTGCCTCTTCCAAGCGCATCCTGGAGGCATTCATGCTGTTCAATTTGTGCGTGCGCAATAGTCGAATTTTATCTTCGCCTAGCTTGGCCAGGCGTTCCCCGTAACTCCGGATCAGATTATCGAGTGCGAGGTTGTTCGTGAATCTTCGCAAATCTGGTGATTCAAGTAATGCGCTGGGCATATAAAGTTGGACGTAAAGTCTGGCCAGATTGACTAACATTATTGGCGCTCCATAACGGTGCTACTTAAGTGGCTATAAAGGATGCGGTATCGATTATGGGCAGCTCCTACTTGCGATTAAATAAGACGGCGCTTTTTAAATAAGTAATTTCCTGGTCCGTATCGCATTTTCGGACTTCTCCCAAATCGTGCGACATGAAGGCACCGCCGGGCCAGGGTGCAACCCGAAGCAGATGGGTTGCACCTTTATTTTATGTTTAGTACGATCGCAGTCAGTACGATGCTGGAAGAGGCAAGCCCGTTGGATTGCCATACGCTTTTTGCGCGTCGGCATCGCTCACCGATTCACTCCGGACTCACTACACATGGCCAGCACCACGCTCGGCGTGAAGGTTGACGAACCCTTGCGCGCGCGCCTTAAAGAGGCCGCTCAACGTATCGATCGAACGCCACATTGGTTGATCAAGCAGGCGATATTCGCGTATCTGGAACGGATCGAGGCCGGGCAGATGCCACCCGAATTGAGCGCGATCCTGTCGTCCGGGGACAGCGCCGATCACGGCGGTACGGACCCGGCGGTCGAGGAGGCCGCGCACCACCCGTTCATGGATTTCGCGCAAGGGGTGCAACCCCAGTCGGTGTTGCGGGCGGCAATAACAGCCGCCTATCGGCGCCCCGAGCCGGAGTGCGTGCCCTTTCTCATCGGTCATGCAAAGCTGCCGGACGCGCTGGCCGGCCATGTGCGGCAACTGGCGGCGCGTCTGGTCACGGCGCTGCGTGGCAAGCAATCGGGCGGCGGCGTGGAAGGGCTGATCCACGAGTTCTCGTTGTCGAGCCAGGAAGGCGTTGCGCTGATGTGCCTTGCCGAGGCACTGCTGCGTATTCCGGATCGCGCGACACGCGATGCCTTGATCCGCGACAAGATCAGCCATGGCGACTGGAAGTCCCATATGGGTAATGCCCCGTCGATGTTCGTCAATGCGGCAACATGGGGGCTGATGCTGACCGGCAAGCTGGTGGCCACGAATAGCGAAGCCGGTCTCTCCGCGGCATTGACGCGGTTGATCGGCAAGGGCGGCGAGCCGCTGATCCGCAAGGGTGTAGATATGGCGATGCGCCTGATGGGCGAGCAATTCGTCACCGGCGAGACGATCTCGGAAGCGTTGGCGAACAGCCGTAAATTCGAGGCGCGTGGCTTCCGCTATTCGTACGACATGCTCGGCGAGGCGGCCACCACCGAGGAAGACGCACGACATTACTTCGAATCGTATGAGCAAGCGATTCACGCGATCGGCAAGGCGTCGAACGGTCGCGGCATTTACGAAGGTCCCGGCATCTCGATCAAGCTCTCCGCACTGCATCCTCGTTATGCGCGTGCCCAATATGATCGGATGACGGCGGAACTGCTGCCGCGCGTGCGGGCGCTGGCGCTGCTCGCACGCCGCTACGATATCGGCTTGAATATCGATGCGGAGGAAGCGGATCGTCTCGAAATCTCGCTCGACCTGTTGGACGCGCTTTGCTTTGACGAGGCCTTGGCAGGCTGGAACGGCATTGGCTTTGTCGTGCAGGCGTACTCGAAACGCTGCCCGTATGTGCTCGACTACCTGATCGATCTCGCCCGCCGCAGTCGCCATCGTCTGATGGTGCGTCTGGTCAAGGGGGCGTATTGGGACAGCGAAATCAAACGCGCGCAGGTGGACGGGCTGGAGGGCTATCCGGTCTATACGCGCAAGGTCTACACCGACGTTTCCTACCTGGCATGCGCGAAGAAACTGCTCGGCGCGACCGATGCGATCTATCCGCAGTTCGCCACGCACAACGCGCATACGCTGTCGGCGATTTATCACCTCGCCGGTCAGAACTACTACAGCGGTCAATATGAATTCCAATGCCTGCACGGCATGGGCGAGCCGCTGTACGAAGAGGTCACGAGCCGTGACAAGCTGAACCGGCCATGCCGTGTCTATGCCCCGGTGGGGACGCATGAAACGCTGCTGGCGTACCTGGTGCGCCGTCTGCTCGAAAACGGCGCCAATACGTCATTCGTCAACCGAATCGCCGACAAGTCGCTCAGCGTGGAAGACCTGATCGCTGATCCGGTCGAGGAGGCGTTACGGATCGCGCCTCCGGGCGCACCCCATCCGAAAATCCCGCTGCCACGCCAATTGTATGGCGACGCGCGCGCCAACTCGATGGGGTTGGACTTGTCGAACGAGCATCGGCTCGCCTCGTTGTCGTCGGCGCTGCTGAGTGGCGTCGGCATGATCTGGCGTGCCGCGCCGATGCTCGATCGCACGGACGAACCCGACCTCGTCGACACCGTGCCGCGCGACGGTCAGACACTGCAGGCAGTGCGTAACCCGGCCGATCATCGTGACATCGTCGGTCAGGTGATCGAGGCGACCGCGCGCGATGTCGAGATCGCTTTGACACATTCGCTCGCCGCGGCGCCGATCTGGCAAGCCACGCCGCCGGCCGAGCGCGCCGATTGTCTGGCGCGCGCCGCCGACCTGCTCGAAGCGCAGATGCCGGTGCTCCTCGGCTTGATCGTTCGCGAAGCCGGCAAGTCCTTGTCGAATGCGGTGGCGGAAGTACGAGAGGCCGTGGATTTCCTGCGCTATTACGGCGTGCAGATCCGCAATGAGTTCTCGAACGACACGCATCGTCCGCTCGGCCCCGTCGTCTGTATCAGCCCATGGAATTTCCCGCTCGCGATCTTCATTGGCCAAGTGGCAGCGGCACTGGCCGCCGGCAATACCGTGTTGGCCAAACCGGCGGAACAGACGCCGTTGATCGCGGCGCAGGGCATTCGCATCTTGCGTGATGCGGGCGTACCGGCCGGCGCCGTGCAACTGCTGCCAGGCGATGGCGAGACCGTGGGGGCGCGCCTGGTCGCCGATGCGCGCGTGCGCGCGGTGATGTTCACCGGATCGACGGAGGTGGCGCGTTTGATCGCCCGTACGCTGTCCGAGCGCCTGGATGCGAACGGTCGTCCGATCCCGTTCATCGCCGAGACCGGCGGACAGAACGCGATGATCGTCGACTCGTCGGCGCTGGCGGAGCAGGTCGTGGGCGACGTGCTGGCATCGTCGTTCGATTCGGCTGGACAACGTTGTTCGGCATTGCGCGTATTGTGCCTGCAGGAAGAGGCCGCCGATCGCGTGCTGACGATGTTGAAGGGCGCGATGCAGGAGTTGCGCGTTGGTAATCCGGATCGCTTGTCCACCGATGTCGGTCCGGTCATCGATGCGGCAGCCAAGCGCGGTATCGATTCCCATATTGACCAGATGCGCGCGAAAGGGTTTGCCGTCCATCAGGTACCACTGACGGAAGACGCGGCCAATGGCACCTTCGTGCCGCCGACGCTGATCGAGATAGACAATCTGACCGCCTTGAAGCGCGAGGTCTTCGGCCCCGTGCTGCATGTGGTGCGTTATTCCCGTGGCGCGCTCGATGCGTTGATGGCGGGAATACGGGACACCGGTTATGGCCTGACACTCGGTATCCATACCCGGATCGACGAGACGATCAATCGTGTGATCGCGAACGCGCACGTGGGCAATATCTATGTGAACCGCAACGTGATCGGCGCGGTTGTCGGTGTGCAGCCGTTCGGGGGCGAAGGCCTGTCCGGGACCGGACCGAAGGCAGGTGGGCCTCTATATTTGTACCGCCTGCTGTCCACCCGTCCGAACCGGTTGCCGGCGTTGCTCGACGGTGCCTCGGCGTCGACGCGCTCTGTCGGTCAGGGCAATACGACAGGATCGACGAGTGCATCGTCCGCCGCCGAGACCACGTCGACATCTGAAAATCGCCGAGACGGTAGGACGGTGGCATTGACGCGGTATCGCGATTGGCTGCGTACCCAAGGCGATGCCGCTATCGCCGACCGTTGTGATGCCTATCTTGCGCGCGCCGTGGACGGACTCACGCAAACGTTGACGGGTCCGACCGGCGAGCGAAACACCTATGCGCTCGCCGGTCGCGGCACGGTACTATGCGTCCCGTCGACGGAGACGGGCGCGCGTGCGCAGCTCGCCGCGGCATTGGGTAGCGGTAATCGTGCGTTGTTCGACGGGCCGGCCGGTATCGCTTTTGCCGAACGCCTGCGTGCCGACGCGGCACTGCAACCGTATCTACAGGTCGTGGATGGGAAGGGACTCGCTGGCGCGGCCTTTGATGCGGCGCTGTTTGAAGGCGATGGCGATGCCTTGCGTGCGTTGTCGCGTCAATTGGCGCGGCGCGACGGCCCGATCGTAACGCTTCAAGGCTTGAACGTCGGGGCGATCGAGCAAGGCGAGGATTATGTGCTGGAGCGCCTGCTGCTCGAACGGTCCGTCAGCGTCAATACCGCAGCGGCGGGCGGCAACGCGAACTTGATGACCATTGGGTGAAACATCGTTTCGGATGGCTGGCGTGTTGGCGTTAGGATGACCAGTCGCGGCAAGGGGTGCGGTTACGGAAGCGACGACACGCCGAGGGCAGGGCCGGGAAGCGGGCAGGAGACGACCGCTATTCCGTTGCGGTAAGCTTGCCGCGTTTGTCGAACAGGTCGGTTCGGCATGCGGGCAAGCAGGGAGAGACGGCGATGATGCGATTCGACGATGCGTGTCTCGCCGGCGTTCGTGAAGTGTGGCCGCCGGAAGAACCGGTAGCCCTCAAGGAGAGCAGGGATGCAAGGTATTAATAAGCATAATCGGCTGGGTGGTGCGACGTTCGCGGCGGTGGCGGTTGGTGCAACGCTGGCGTTGACCAACGTAGCGCATGCGGAAGACGTTCATATCGGCGCGGCAGGCCCATTGACCGGTCCGCAGGCGCATTACGGCGCCGACTTCACCAATGGCCTGACGCTGGCCGTCGAGGACTTCAATGCGACGAAGCCGGTGATTGGTGGCAAGCCGGTACGCATCGTGCTCGACGTGCAGGACGACCAGGCTGATCCGCGTACGGCAACGTCCGTGGCGCAGCGCCTGGTGGATGGCGGCATCAAGGGTATGCTGGGCCACTTCAACTCCGGCACGACGATTCCGGCATCCCGCATCTATGCTCAGGCCGGCATTCCTGAAATCGCGATGGCGACGGCACCGGAATACACGCAGCAGGGTTTCAAGACGACTTTCCGGATGATGACGTCGGACATCCAGCAAGGTGCGGTTGACGGCGAGTTTGCCGTGAAAACGTTGAAGTACAAGAAGATCGCGATCATCGACGACCGTACTGCCTATGGTCAGGGTCTGGCGGATCAGTTCGAGAAGGCCGCGAAGGCCGCCGGCGCCAGCATCGTCGATCGCGAATTCACGAATGACCGCGCCGTCGACTTCCGTTCGATCCTGACGAAGATCAAGGCAACGCGTCCGGACCTGATCTTCTACGGCGGCGCCGATGCGCAGGCCGCACCGATGGTCAAGCAAATGCACACGCTGGGGATCAAGTCGCCATTGATGAGCGGCGAGATGGTCAAGACGCCGACGTTCCTGAAAATCGGTGGTGATGCCGCGAATGGCACGATCGCCTCGCTCGCCGGCGTGCCGCTGGCCGATATGCCAGGCGGTGCGAAATTTACCGCCGACTACAAGAAGCGCTTTGGTTCGGACGTGCAAACGTACGCACCCTATGCCTACGATGGTGCGATGGCGATGTTCACCGCGATGAAGCAAGCCGATTCGACCGAGCCGAGCAAGTACCTGCCGGTTCTTGCAAAGATCAAGATGGCGGGCGTTACCACACCGGCGCTCGAGTATGACGCCAAGGGCGACCTGAAGAACGGCGGCATCACGATGTACAAGGTCGTCAACGGCGAATGGACGGTATTGCAGAGCGTTGGCGCAAAATAAACCGTCAGTTGATCTTGCAGGGGACAATGCTCACCTCGTCGAGGTTCTGTCCCGCCCGCGTTTGTTGAAAGCGGGAAACTTATCCCCTGCTTGTTCACAGGCTATCCGCCACCTGCGCGCCCGGTTTTATACCGGGTCGTTCAATCGTGTGTTTTGTTGTTCGGAAGTTATCAACAGGGTTTGCACAAGCTATTCGGCTGCTTGTCCCCAATGTTATTCACAGGCCTTCTCCCGTTGTAGAGGGTCCTCCTTGCTTACCAATAACCCGCATGCGTTTTCCTCGAATGCATTGACTGCTCCGTACGAATGCATGGCGAGCGTCTCAAGTGTCTGGGGTAATATCGGCGTATGCCCCATACGCTAGCCGCCCCTGTCGAAAGTGATCTGCTGATCAAGAAAAGCCGTTTCCTTGGCTGCGTCGGACCCATGGCTGATCGCGGGCAGGCGCAGGTGCGGGTGAGTGCATTACGCGCCGCGCATCCTGGCGCCGCGCACGTCTGCTGGGCACTACTGGCAGGTGCTCAGTCGGCGGCGGTGGACGACGGTGAGCCCAGTGGCACGGCCGGGCGGCCCATGCTCGATGTATTGCGGCATCAAGATCTTGAAGGTGTGCTTGCCACGGTCGTTCGCTACTTTGGCGGGGTGAAACTGGGCGCGGGCGGGCTCGTGCGCGCTTATACCGATGCCGTCGCGCAAGCGCTGCTCGCTGCCGACAAGGTGCCACTGCGGGCAATGCGCACGCTTTGCTGCACTGTGCCTTATGCGCAGGAAGGCTGGATGCGTCGACAGGTGGCTTTGGCCGATGCGGCACTCGAAGCGGTCACGCACGTGTCCGTGGTTGGCTTTACCGTCCGTTTGCCGGCCGACACGGCGGCGGCATTTATCGCAGCGGTGGACGAAGGTGGGCAAGGGCGGGTCGATTGGCTGCCGGTCCACGGCGACGACGGGGCGATGGCGCCGGCCAGGATGACCGGCATCGCGCGTTCGCATATCGTCGATATCGCCGCGGCCAATGCGCCTTCGCAGAAGGCCCGACGATGACACCCGCGACACCACGTCACCGCCGCGTGCGACAGGCCATGACATGGGTGCTGGCGGTGCTGCTGGCGGTGCTGGTCATCGCTGGTATTGCGATCGAGACCGGCACATTGGGTACGGAAGGCCTGGGTATCGCCGCGCATCCGTATCGTGGTCCGGTCACCGATCACTTCGATGGCTCGCGCTTTCACACGGTGCCGCCCACCCCACGCAATACGATGGGCGACCTGTTGCGCTGGCAGATGCACCGCACGCCCGACGGCTGGATTGATCAACCCGCGCTTGTCCCGGACGTGCCGCCTCGAGTCGACGGCAGTCGAATGGTGGTCACTTTCATCAATCATGCCAGCGTGCTGATCCAGCATCGCGGCTTGAATATCCTTGCCGATCCGATCTATAGCGAGCATGCCGGGCCTTTCGGCCTGTTTGGACCGGAACGGCATACCCCGCCTGGTATTGCATTCGACAAACTGCCGCGCATCGACGTCATCGTGCTGTCCCACAATCACTACGACCATTTCGATATGCCGACGTTGAAGCGACTGGCGCGGCGCTGGCCCGATGCCATCGTCGTGTCCGGGTTGGGGAATGGTGCGCCATTGCGCGCGGTGGGCTTTCATGATGTCCATGAGGTCGACTGGTGGCAACAGGTGCCATTGCGCGATGATGTGGCCGTAACGGCGGTACCGATGCGGCATTGGACCGAGCGGATGCCATGGAACGTCAACGCGACGCTTTGGGAGGGATTCGTCTTCACCTCGCCGGACGGGCCGTTTTTGTTCGCCGGCGATACCGGTGCCGGCGGGCAATTCATGCAGATACGGCAGCGTTTCGGCCCGATGCGCTTCGCCGCTTTGCCGATTGGCGCCTATGCCCCGCGCTGGTTCATGAAACGTAGCCACATGTCGGCCGAGGAGGCCGTGGACGCGGCGCAGGCGCTTGATGCGCAGTCCGTTCTCGGCATTCACTTCGGCACGTTCCGGCTGACCGATGAGGGTCAGTTCGATCCGCCGCGCTTGTTCGAGCAGACAGTGCGCCGACGTGGGTTGCCGTTGGCGTCGTTCCGTGCGTTGGCTCCCGGCGGGCAGTGGGACGTGCCGCTTCAAGCGTCCGGCATCGCCCGAACGGTGCACTGATGCCTTGTCGAACGGTATCGCCCGCGCGTCGAGCGTGCAGGCGTATGGCATTGTTGGCGGGCTGACGCCGCAGCGGGGCCAGACGCCGGATGCCGGATGCGGCCGTGACCCTGGCCGGTTGGCTGGCCATCGCTGGGTGGCGTCGGAGGGAAAGGCGTTCGGTGGTACCATGACCGCGCCTCTCGTTTGCAAAAAACAGCAGAATTTCACGCCATGACCGAGTCCATGAATCCCCTGAACGCCACGGCGGCCGCTTCCGGCTCCGCCGCGCCCGCTTCGCCCGCGGGCAAGCCTGTCATCCTGACCGGCGACCGTCCTACTGGTGCGCTGCACCTGGGCCACTTCGTCGGCAGCTTGCGTAGCCGCGTGGCGTTCCAGCACGACCACAAACAATTCATCATGCTGGCGGATTCGCAGGCGCTGACGGACAACATGGATGACACCAACAAGGTGCATCGGAACGTTATGGAAGTGGCGCTGGACTATCTAGCGGTCGGCATCGATCCATCGCTGACGACGATCTTTGTCCAGTCGCAGATTCCCGAGCTGGCGGAGTTGACGTTCTATTACTTGAACCTGGTTACCGTGGCACGCCTGGAGCGCAATCCAACGGTCAAACAGGAGATCATCCTGCGCGGCTTCGAGCGCGACATCCCCGCGGGCTTCCTGACCTATCCCGCCAGCCAGGCGGCGGACATCAGCGCGTTCAAGGCGAAGATCGTGCCGGTTGGAGAAGACCAGATCCCGATGATCGAGCAGACCAACGAGATCGTGCGGCGCCTGAACCGGATGGCCGGCCGTGACGTGCTGGTCGAATGCGAGGCACGCGTGCCTGATATTGGCCGTCTGCCTGGGGTAGATGGCAAGGCGAAGATGAGCAAGTCACTGGGCAACACGATCAATCTGGGCGATACGCCGGAGCAGATCAGCAAGCAGGTCAAGAACGTCTATACGGACCCGTTGCATCTGAAGGTATCGGACCCCGGCCATTTGGAAGGCAACGTCGCTTTTATCTATCTGGATGCGTTCGACACCGAGAAAGCGGCGCTGGAAGAAATGAAGGCGCATTACCAGCGCGGCGGCCTGGGCGACAGCGTGGTGAAGAAGCGTCTGGATACGGTGTTGCAGGAAATGCTGGCGCCCATTCGCGAGCGCCGTGAGCACTTCGCCAAGGATCGTGGCGAGGTCATGAACATGCTGAAGCGCGGCACCGCGCAGGCGCGTGAAGTAGCCGCTCAGACGATGGACGAAGTGAAAAGCGTGCTGGGCTTGAATTATTTCTGACGCATTGCCTGGCGGCATGCTGTCCGACGCGCTCAGCCGTCGCGCTGATGCCGCGTGCTCATCTCCTGCAGATCGAGGTCATGTTCCAGCGCGTGCATCAACTCGTCGTGGATACGTCCTTCGTCATGCAGTTTCAGAAGCGTCTGCCGTCCCGACGCGATAGCGGCCAGCACGATACCGTAATGCGCCTCCAGCGCTTCGCGCGGAAACGCCTCCTGGTCACTATGACGCTTGGCGAGGTTTGCACGATATTGATACTGCTCGTACAAGCGTGGATGAATCAACTGGCCATCCGCGTCATGGACGAGCGGCTCGATGGCGGCAAACTGTGCCTCATGAATATAGGCCCATGCCTGGGGTTCGCTCATATAGCGTGACTCGCGGGTGTGCGTCCGTGGTGGCAACAGCCACTGGATCAACACGCCAATCGTGACGCCCTGGACGATCACCGTGGCCAGAATAACGGCAAATGCGCAAACCAGGATCAGATCCCGTCCCGGCAGATTTTCCGGCAAGGACAACGCGATAGCGATGGTCACCACGCCACGCATTCCCGCCCAGCTCATGACCGTGGCGGCGCGCCAATCCGGCGACGCGAACGAATGTTCCGATATGGGCGGACGACGCAATACGCGTATGCGAAGGAATTCGAGGATCACCTTCATCGCCTCCACACCGAAGATCCACGCGAATCGCGACACGATCACGACGATTACGATCCCTCCGGATGTCATCCCCAGCCGATACCACGCCTCGTGATCGGTCCCGTGCGCCACGCGCTGCATTACCCCATGCAGCGACAGCCCGATCAGGATGAAAACGAGCGCTTCGAAAATAAAGACCATCGATTGCCAGAACGATGTTGCCCGCAGGCGTGCGGCGGCGCTGAACACGCCATGTTGGTTGCGACCGATAACGAGGCCGCAGCACACCGCTGCGATGACACCCGAGACGCCCAGTTTTTCGCCGATGATATAGCTGCCCCACGACACCAGCAGGGACGTCACCATGACCAGATAATCGTCCTTGATATAGCGCCAGGCGCGCAGCAGCAGCCAGCCGCACAACAAGCCGATCAGCATGCCGCCAACGGCCAGTTCGCCGAATTTCATCGATGCCTCGCGCATGCTGAAGCTGCCAGTCAACGCCGCGGCCAAGGCGAATCGGAACAGTGTCAGCCCCGCGGCATCGTTCAGCAGGCTTTCGCCCTCCAGCAGCACCATCAGGCGTCGCGGTAACGTCAGTCGAGCCAGGATCGCCTTTGCCGCGACGGCATCCGGCGGAGACACGATTGCCCCCAGTGCGAAACATACGGCCCAAGGCAATCCGGGTACCAGCCAATGCGCCGCCCAGCCGACAGTCAACGTCGTAAATGTCACTGCTCCGACGGCAAGCATCATCACGCCGCCGAAATTGCGCTTGAGGTCATCCCATACCGTGAAATAGCCGCCGTACATCAGCAACGGTGGCAAGATCACGACCAGCACCAGGTCCGGGTCGAGGTTGATGGGCGGCAAGCCCGGCACGAAGGCCATGCCGATGCCACCGGCAAGCAGTGCCACGGCGGGCGGCAGATTGCATTGCCGGGCAAGCAGTTGCAGCGCGACCATTGCAACCAATGACAGCAGGACGATTTCAAAAGCGGAGACAGAGGACATTGGCGGTTTGCAGTGGCGCGGCGGAAGGTCGGCGTCGGATAGGTCGGCTGTTTCAGCGCAGGGCGACGATACACCGTATCCGATCAGTGTACGTTGCCTTCCCGCGCAACGGACACAGGAACGGTATCAAGTCGTTTGCGCATGCATGGCACCGGGATGGAACGCGCGCATTTGCTCGATCAGCAGACGCTGCAGGGCGACCGCCGCCAACGGCAGCTCCCTGCCGCGCCGGCTGATCACCCTGGCTTGCACATTGCGCATCAGCGGGTGGTCGATCTCCACGGCGACAAGCGTGCCGCGCTCGATATCGTCTCCCACCGCGAACGCCGGCAGCAACGTGACGCCCATGCCGGCACGGACGAAGCCGGCCAGTCCGATCAGATGGTCGGTTTCCAGTAGTACGTTAAACAGGCGTGACATCGGCGTCGATGCTGGAACTGGCGTAGGCGCAGAAGAAAATCGCGCGTCGGATCGAGGCGCGGGTGCCGTCTCGCGCAATGACATCGCGGCGGCGGACACGTCCGAGGCGAACGAAGGCGGCAACCCTGATGTGGCTTTCACTGCCGTCGTGGATGCTGATGCCGACGCACCGGACGCACCGGACGCACCGGACGCACCGGACGCACCGAGATCGCCCGACAACTCTATCCGTTCCACGATATCGCGGGTGCCGTAGCCCCGACGCGCCAGTGCGAACGGGTAGTCAAGCAAGTCGCGGATGGTGACGCGTGACCTGAGTGCCAGCGGGTGATCGCCACGGACGATCGCGCATACGGGCTGGTCGGCGGCGGTGATTTCCTTGAAACGCATCGCGTGGCTGTCGAATGGGGGGCCGTAGGTCAGGCCTAGATGGACGCGATCCTCTTCCAGCCATTGTTGGATATCACTGACCCCGCCCAGTTCCAGTGTGATCGACACCTTCGGATAGCGTTGATGGAACACCCGCAACGCGCGGCTCATCAGATCTTCGGTAAACCCCTGGATCGCGCCGATCGAAACGGTGCCGTATCCCAGTCCGTGAATGCCCTCCAGCTTCGACACCAGCACTTCCTCACGCGCAAGGTGCGCGCGGTAATGCTCTATCAACAATGCGCCGGCCTCGGTGGGTTTTGCACCACGCCGATTTTTCTCCAGCAGCGGTGAGCGTACCGCGCGCTCGAGAATCGCCAACTGGCGACTGACAGCCGACGGCGCCACGTCCAGATGGTCCGCCGCCGCACGGATGCCGCCAAGGCGAACCGCCTCGAACAGGTAGCGCAACCGGGTGATGGTCAATCCTTCCATGGGCGCGTTGGGTCGAGTCGTGGATACGGATGTCGTTTTAAAAGGATGTTGCCTTGAAGGCAACGATATTGTCGAAGCGCCGTCATTGTAGTCAAAAAATTGACTGTCCAAAATCAGCGAACGACTTATTGAAACGTATCCGACCGACAGCGACACCATGAATACACCCCACCGCATTGTTTTCCGCCGCGCCACGGTTTTCGACAGCCTCACGGGGGGATTGCGTCCTGACACGACGATCGTCGTTGAAAAAGGCGTTTTCACGCACGTTGGCGGCGCTGCTGAAACGTCGGACGACCGTACCCAGGTGCACGACCTCGATGGTCGCATCGTTCTACCGGGCTTGATCGATGCGCACGTTCATGTCACCGCGACGATTCCGGACTTCTTCAAATTGTCGATGCTGCCGCAGTCGCTGATCACCGCGCAATCGAGCGACATTCTGAGAAGCATGCTCGATCGCGGCTACACATCGGTACGCGATGCGGGTGGCGCGGATTCCGGGCTTGCCCAGGCCGTGGCGCAAGGTATTTTTGCCGGTCCGCGAATGTTCATCGCCGGCCAGGCGCTGACGCAAACGGGGGGGCATGGGGACGCGCGGCCCGCTTATTTCAAGGGCATGAACTGCGCGTGCTGCGGCGCGGTTGGTCTGCTGGGATATATCGCCGATGGCGTGTCGGAAGTGCGGCGCGCGGTGCGCGAACAGATCCGCAATGGCGCGACGCAGATCAAGGTGATGGCGGGCGGCGGCATCTCGTCGCCGAACGATCCGTTGGAGGGCACGCAGTATTCGATCGAGGAATTGACGGCCATCGTCGAGGAGGCGCGCGCGGCGCGCACCTATGTGATGGCGCATGCCTATGCGTCGGAAGCGATCATCCGCGCGGTGCGATGCGGCGTGCGGTCGATCGAGCACGGCAATTTGCTCGATGAGGAAAGCGCGAAGGTCATGGCCGAGCATGGCGCTTTCCTGGTGCCCACGCTCTCGACCTACGCCGCCATCGCGCGGCACGGCAAGGCACTGGGCTGGTCTGAATCGATGTTGGAGAAGACTGACCGGGTAAAGAGCCAGGGCATCGAGGCGGTCCGCATCGCGCATCGTGCCGGCGTGAAGATCGCATTGGGGTCGGATCTGCTCGGCGATATGCACAGTGCGCAATATGAGGAATTCACTTTGCGGCAGGAGGCAATGAAGCCGGTGGAAATCCTGATGAGCGCCACGTCGGTCAACGCGGAGTTGATGCATCAATCTGGCCGACTTGGCGTGATCGCTCCTGGCGCGTTGGCGGACTTGCTGGTCGTCGACGGGGACCCGACAGCCGATCTGGCGTTGTTCCAGACGCCTGATGCACTGCGCGCGGTCATGAAGGATGGCCGCTTCCATGCAAATCGTCTGACTCGTTGACGCGGCGTTCTCTCGGGCATGTCTGCCGTGGCGGATGTCAGATCTTTTTAACTTTTCTTTTTGCGCGGAGCGCGTTCGATGTCGTCGATCTCGTCCAGAATCGAAAGCTGGCCCTTCAGCGGCTTTCATAAACGCCTATTGCTGATTGGTGGGTTGGGTTATACGTTCGACGCGATGGATGCGGCGGTCATGGCCTTCGTGTTGCCCGTGTTGCGCACGCAATGGCACCTGTCGAGTATCCAGACCGGCTATCTCGGGAGTTCGACGTACGTTGGCTACTTCTTCGGCGCGATGTGCGCTGGCATGCTGGGCGACCTGATCGGCCGCAAGCGCGTGATGATGTACGCGCTGTTGTTCTACTGCGTGGCATCGCTCGGCAGCGCAATGACGCACGACTGGCCGACATTCCTGGCCTCACGTATCTGCGCTGGTTTTGGCAGTGGTGCGGAAAGTGTGATCATTGCGCCATACTTGACCGAGTTTGTCGCCAAAAAGTATCGCGGCGCCTTTGTCGGATCACTTGCGGGGTTTTTCTCGTTCGGTTTCGTCGCCGCGGCGCTTCTCGGATATTTCATCGTGCCTGCCAGCGACGATGGCTGGCGGATCGTCATGGTGATCACGGCATTGCCTGTGGTGATGTTGCTGTGGTGGCGTCGGGCGTTGCCGGAGTCGCCGCGCTGGCTGGAAAGCCAGGGTCGACATCAGGCCGCACGTGACACCGTCGATCGCATCGAACGTGAACTGCGCGCCGCCGGCGTGCGCATCGACGAGCAGACCGTGGCACAGGCGGAAGCGGCATTGGCCGCATCGAGTCCCGCTGTGCGTGGGTCCTTTGTCGCGAATTTCCGTTCGTTGTGGCAGGGCAAGCAGGCGCGCGTCACGGCGATGACCTGGGCGATGTGGTTGGCGATCACGTTCAGCTATTACTCTTTCTTCACCTGGATTCCGGGGCTGCTGATACAGCATGGAATGAGTATCACGAAAAGCTTTGCCTATTCGCTGGCGATGTATGTCGCGCAGATTCCCGGCTATTTCTCGGCGGCTTGGTGCAACGAGCGCTTTGGTCGACAAAAGACGATCGCAAGCTACATGGTGCTGGGCGGGGGCGCGGCGTTGTCCATGACGGTCTTGCATGGCAACACCGCGATCATGATGGCCGGTATCTGCCTGTCTTTCTTCATGAACGGCACGTACGCTGGCGTATATGCATACACGTCCGAAGTGTTCCCGACGGCCATCCGGACGACGGGTACCGGCGTGGCCTCGGCTGTGGGCCGCCTGGGCGCAATCTTGTCGCCGACGCTGGTTGGCTATATCTTCCCGGTGTTTGGTTTTGGTGGCGTGTTCGGTGTGACGACAGTCGTGCTGGTCGCCGGGGCGGTGACGGTGTTGGTCATGGGCGTGAAGACAAAGGGCCTGTCCCTGGAAGCCATCGCCGTCAAGGAGCTGAAGGCATGACGGCGCGGCGGCAACTCTCGACGCACGTCCAGGCGACGGCGCCGTTGCTGCAGGCACTGGCTGCGGCGCATCGCGCGGTGGATCAAGACGCGGCGATCGAGGCGGTGTTCAAGGCCGTGGACGCGGCCTTGCTAGGCGCCATTGGTTATAAGCTTTTCACGATCCTGTTGTACGACGACGCGGTGACCGAGTCGATCCGGGTCTATTCGAACCGGGCAGGGGATTATCCGCTTGGGGGGCGCAAGAAGATCGTCTCGCGACGTTGGGCCGATCAAGTGGTGCGCGATGGCGTGCCGTTTATCGGAAATACGGCGGCGGATTTACGTGAAGTGTTTTCCGATCACGCATTGATCAGCTCGCTCGGATGCGAAAGTGTACTGAACATGCCGGTGCGCTGGGGAGGAAAGACGGTTGGGTCGCTTAACCTGTTGCATGATGCGTATTGGTATCAGGGCGTCGATCTTTCCGCGGTGGCGGTGTTTGCGCAATTGGTCGCTCCGGCGTTGATGACGGTGCCCGTGCCGAAAGATCCGGCGGGGTTGGACATTGGCGCGTAAGCCCGACGGCGCGGCGTCTGTACGGACATTACGGCCATTCGCCACGAGCACTGCGTTTTGGCCGTACGTGTTGCCATGCTGCACTCGCATCGAGATCGATAACCAGCCCTTTCGGGAAGAGCATCTCGTGCGGCGTCCTGGCCCAGCCATGGGTGGACCGCTTTACGTATTCGCGACACGATATAGCACGCGACACGGCAGACATCGCCGAACCGATGGGGTCTTCTAGATCGACGGCGGGAACATCCGCGCCATGCGCGGCATCCGAAAACCATCGCCAGGTATGCGGAAATTGATCGTGCGGTGATTCGCCCATGCCTTCCTCTACGTAGCGCTCCGGCCCGCTGATATGCAAGGTATCGAAAAGCCGTGACGACCAGGCGCCGACGCCAACGCGCGGCATGTGACGGACGACATCGCCGGACAGTGTCTCTGCCTCGATCTCGGGGTCCACGATATCGAGCTTGGTTTGATCGGGCCACATATCGAGATCCGAGCGCTTGACTCCCCAGGTTGTTAAATGACATTGATCCATACGCGTCGCGGCCGCGTGCACCGCCAATAGCAATGCCGCCACACGTGGCGAATGCGGTGCGGCGGCCAACACCCCGTTTGCCGTGAGGCGTGCCGGATCGCGCGTGCCTACGATGGTTTGCAGGATTCGCAACCCTCGCGGTGCGTCAATGTCACCGCCATTTGCTTCGACGACATCGACATCACGCCAGTGTCCGCCAAAAAGATAGAGTACGACAAGCCGGGTCAGGTCGCTGGCCGCGGCCATGTTGGCGTAAGGTCCGCTAATCTCGCGATGGAAGCGTGCCTTCAAATCCATTGCCACTGAGACAAAGTCTGTCGATATCGGGCGTTGCCGTTTTCCACGATTTCTTCCTGCCGTCGCGCGATGCGCCGTGTCGATAAGTGGTGGGGTGGTACGCCACAGTTCGACTAGCCAATCAAATACGGCCTCTGCATCCCGTACGACGAGACGGTGCCCCTGGGTGCGTGCGAGATAACGATAAACGCTCTGCTTCTGAAAGGCCTGCAGCGCGGATTCTCCGATAGCCAATCGTCCGCCAGCGCATGATGATCGGCGATTATTTGCCGTTAGCGCTTTGTAGAGTCCATTGCAGGTGTCAGGCTCGCGCGGTTGCCAGTCGCTGTCGCCATCGGACATGGCATCCAATGTGTGCTGGATCAGCGCAGGGCGGGTTGTCCAGATGATGCGGTCCGCCGCAACGAGCGACGCGACATCCGCAGCGGCGCCGGGTATCGCGCTGACAAACCTCGCATCGTAGCCGCTCAAAATATTCGCGAGGAAGCGTGGCGGCATCGCACCGCCTTCCCAGGCGTAATGGAATAGGTAAGGCACGGCCCTGTTCGCCGACGCACGCGGTTTTTTCAATGCCGAAGTCGTCACGTCGGCGGTACTGTTTGCATGCATGGTGTCAAGGAGCGAGCGATTGCGTGAGCATTATCACGGGTTATCGGCGTTTTCATGCCGTACGAATAAAGTACCACTTCGTCGTGTCGCCGCCCATATGTCAAATGGCCAGGATAGCGTGACTGCATTACATGGTCGATCTGCGTTATTGATTCTATTTAGGAATCCTCCTATATATTAATAGGAGATTTGCATCGATAATTACTTTTATAACGTCCACCACAAAGGTAAGCCATGCACTTTTTCCTGGATATCCTAGACGGGATGTGTCTTGGTGGCGCGAAAGTCTTGCTGGTGACGCATGCCGTCCCTGGCGTTACAGACTATGTTTTGGCGATGTCCCGTCGGGACAGAGTCATCGGCGTGATACCCAAACCTAATACGATCGACCCACAGACACTGCAGGCATTGTCCGAGATAACGCCGGTTTTCAACGTGCGCAGGGAAGACATCGATGCTCGCAACGACAGCTATTGCACCCTACTCTCGCATCTGGAAGCAGCAGGAAAGTTCGTCATTATCGATATGGGCGGCTATTTTGCGGACGCGGTTTCTGCTTTTCCGGACAGCATCAAGCGCAACTTGATCGGCATTGTCGAAGATACCGAGAACGGCCATCAGCGATATGAACGCGCCTTCGCCCGCCTGGGTGATGCCGACGATCGCGTTGCTAAGCCCGTTATATCCGTTGCGAGAAGTGCACTGAAAGACCCGGAAGATTTCCTTGTCGGGCAAGCCGTTGTCTTTTCGGCTGATGCGGCGCTGCGACAAGGCAATGTCATTCTTCCCTCGATGAAAACGGTTGTCTTTGGTTATGGGAAGGTAGGTTCCAGCATCGCGCAGTGTCTGAAAATGCGGGGCGCGATCGTCTCGATATGTGAAAGCGACCCGGCGCGCGAGGCGCTCGCGTTGGCGCATGGCTTTCAAGTCTTCGGGAAAGACGACGCATTGTCACACGCCGAACTCATCTTCTGCGCCACGGGCAATCATTGCATCGGAATGCAGGATTTCGGCCGAACCGACAGCAGGAAGTATGTGTTTTGTGCGACATCGGCCGATGACGAGCTGAAGGACTTCGAAGACATTCGCCGCATTATGGAGCCCTCTGGTATCTGGGGTGTCGCGCGCACCGGTAATCGCGGCATGATTTATCTTTGCAATCGTGGAAATTCGGTGAATTTCTTGCATAACGGAAGTGTCGGGCCATATGTCAAATTGGTGCAGGCGGAGTTGTTGGTTGCCGCATCGCGTATTGACCAGTTTGTTCCTGGTCGCATCTCGGAGCTGGATAGATCGAGTCGTACTTCGATATCAAAGGTCTGGTTGAAGCATCATGTGAGCACGCTGAACTGAACCGAGGGGAGGAGACAAGGATGAAAAAAACGTATCTCGACAAAGTTCGAGCGCAGGTCCTGGAAGATTTTGATAGTACTGTCGTCGCACATGACATGGCGCATCTCCTGCGGGTGGAGCACCATGCGCGTCGTATCGCCGAGAAAGAACCTGTCAATATCGAGGTGGTGCGCAGCGCCGCTTTGTTACACGACTACCATCGATTTCTCGAGATCAAAACCGGACAGCATGTGTCACCTTGCGTGGCGGAGCCGCTCGTGCGCACCGTGTTGTCGAAGGCAGGTGCGCCGGACGAGGATGTCGAATTGATTTGTCGGTGTGTGGACTTTACGGAGCGCTTTACCTGCGCCGGTGATGAGATACGTGATGCCACGATCCCGAGAGAGGCCATGATCGTACGGGATGCTGATATGCTGGATGCACTGGGTGCGGTCGGTATCGCGCGCGCAATGATGTTCGGCGCGAAACTGGGGCAACCGCTTAGCGCGGCCGATCCTGTTGCCGGACAGTTTCGTCATGGGAAAGCCAGTTCGGTCATTCACCATTTCCACGAGAAGCTTCTGCGATTGGAGCCCGAGTTCTTGACCGAGGTGGGCGCTGCGGAAGCGAAGCGCCGCACGCACTATATGCGTGAATATCTCAGCGTGCTTGAGAGTGAGTTAAGGTACGGGTCTACGGAAGCCGCATGAGCGTGATGCCAGATACGGAAAACGAATGAAAGACATTCAGCTAAAGGTGCAGGGGCGTTCTTATGCGTTCCCTGTCAAGGGTGCTTTGGAAGGGACGAACGATGCGTCGTCCCTTGCGCGGGCCGACGCACAAGACATAAAGGAAACGAGAGCCGCATCGGATGTGTCCGCGATGCCGTGGGAGCAAGGCCTGGCCTTGAGGTTGGGCGCCTATCTGCGAGCCTTTCCTGATGAAGAGGGGCGGCTCGAACGGCTGACGGATAGCATGGAGGCCACGCGCACGGTGCCGTCTTTGCCGCTTGGGTCGCGCAGGCTCTTTCCTGGTCATGTGACCGGCAGTGGGATCGTTGCCAAGGATGGACAGGCGTTATTGATTCGTCACCCGATTATCGGGCGGTGGCTGCAGCCTGGCGGTCATCTCGAGGGGAACGAGGCGCCGGAAGTGGCTGCGGCACGTGAAGCGGAAGAGGAGACGGGATGGCGCGTCGCGCCCGTGGTGGATGCATGCGGCCAACCGATACTGCTCGATATCGACATCCATGCGATACCGGAAAATCCCAAAAAGGGGGAACCCGCGCACTGGCACTACGACTTCCTGTACGTATTCGCGCCGGTCGAGCGCGTGACCACGCCGGAGTTGCCCGTCAAATGGATCAGCATCGAGGAGATCGACGAACCGAGGCTCGTCAAGGCCCTGTCCAAGGTGCCGATGCTCCACGCTGCACTAAGCGATGCATGAACGCAGGACGCTGCGTCGGCTTACGTCAGCACTCGATGATATTGACCGCCAGGCCACCGCGCGACGTTTCCTTGTACTTGGTTTTCATGTCGGCGCCGGTTTCACGCATGGTCTTGATGACCGAGTCCAGTGACACGTAATGGTCCCCGTCGCTTTGCAATGCCATGCGGGCTGCGTTCAATGCCTTGACCGCGCCCATCGCATTGCGCTCGATGCAGGGAATCTGGACACGCCCGCCCACCGGGTCACAGGTCAGCCCCAGATTGTGTTCCATGCCGATTTCAGCGGCGTTTTCGACCTGTCGCGGCGTGCCGCCGAGCACGGCCGCCAGGGCACCCGCCGCCATCGAGCAGGCGACACCCACCTCGCCTTGACAGCCCACTTCCGCGCCCGAGATGGAGGCATTCAACTTGTACAAGATACCGATTGCCGCGGCCGTTAGCAGAAACGTCTCCACGCCCGAGACATTCGCGCCATCGATGAAGCGCATGTAGTAATGCAGTACCGCCGGAACGATGCCCGCGGCGCCATTCGTCGGTGCCGTGACCACGCGGCCGCCCGCGGCGTTTTCCTCGTTGATGGCCATGGCGAACAGATTGAGCCAGTCGAGCTGCGCCAATGGATCGCCAGCGACACCGGCTTGCCGTGCCGCCTCGCGGCGCATCAGGCCGCGATAGAGTTCCGGTGCACGGCGCCGGACTTGAAGCGGCCCTGGCAACGTGAGAATGGGTGCGGGATCGGTGCTCGCGTCCGCGGCACCGCCACCGTTGCATCCCTGCCGTACGCAGTCCTGCATCGCATCCCAGATGCGGGCGAGACCGGCATGGATCTCGGCGTCGTCACGCCAGGTGCGTTCGTTTTCCCACATCAGCTCGGCGATCGACAGGCCCGAATCGGAGCACAACTGCAATAGCTCGGCACCGGAACGGAAAACATGTGGCAGCTTCAGGGGGGCGGTCAACACCTGCGTATTCGCCGCTCCCTCCGTCACCACAAAACCGCCGCCGACCGACAGATAGGTTGTCTCGCGCAGCACGGTGCCCGTGGCATCGAATGCGCTGATGCGAAGTGCATTCGGATGCGCTGGAAGCGACTGCCGATAGAACGCGATGCGCTCGCGTGGGACAAAGGGAATGATATGGGTGCCGAGCAAGGCCAACTGCCGGTCGCGCTGCACCGCATCGAGCCGCGGCGCAATCGATGCGGCATCGACGGTATCCGGCGCGTCGCCCATCAACCCCAGCATCACGCCACGGTCGGTGCCGTGTCCCCGCCCGGTTGCTCCGAGCGATCCATAGAGGCCGACATCTAAGCGGGCGACGAGGGGGAGCAGGCCCTCATCGGCCAGGGCGGTCACGAACATCAGACCGGCTCGCATGGGCCCGACCGTGTGCGAACTGGACGGCCCAATGCCGATCTTGAAAAGATCGAAAACGCTGACTGCCATCGTGATTACCCCTTGATCAAAGCAGCAAACGCCGCCGCGGTCACGTTGAGCGGAACCGCGGCCATCACGTCGGGCGTCATTGATACGACGAGATGTCGGGGCAGGAGCACACCAAATTGCGGTCGCCATACGCGTTGTCCGCACGGCCAACTGGCGACCAGTACTTCGTCGCGCGCAGCGATTTCACCGGATACGCCGCCTGCTCGCGTGAGTATGCATGGGCCCAGTTGTCGCTCGTCACCACGGGTGCTGTGTGCGGTGCGTGTTTCAGTGGGTTGTCTTCCCGGTCCAGCGCGCCACTTTCCACCGCGCTGATTTCCGCGCGGATGGCGATCATCGCATCGATAAAGCGGTCGAGTTCGTACTTGGATTCGGACTCGGTCGGCTCGATCATCAGCGTGCCCGGCACCGGGAAGCTCATCGTGGGTGCGTGGAAGCCGTAGTCGATCAAGCGCTTTGCCACGTCGTCCACGCTGATGCCGCTGCTGTCTTTGATCGGACGCAGATCAATGATGCATTCGTGTGCCACCAAGCCGCCCGGGCCGGCGTACAACACGGGGTAATGCGGCGACAGGCGCTTTGCAATGTAGTTTGCCGACAGGATCGCATTCTCGCTGGCCCGGCGCAGCCCGGCCGCGCCCATCATCGCGATATACATCCATGAGATCGGCAGAATGCTCGCCGAGCCGTACGGGGCAGCCGATACGGCGCTGATGCCGTCTTCGCCGCGCTGATAGCCGACCGATGTCGCGTTTGGCAGGAACTTCGCCAAATGCGCGCCCACGGCCACTGGTCCGACGCCTGGTCCGCCGCCGCCGTGCGGAATACAGAACGTCTTGTGCAGGTTCAAGTGCGATACGTCGCCGCCGAATGCGCCCGGTGCCGCCAAGCCGACCATGGCATTCATGTTCGCGCCATCGACATACACCTGGCCGCCATGCTCGTGTACCACGTCGCAGATTTCGCGGATACGGGATTCGAACACGCCGTGCGTCGACGGATACGTGATCATGATTGCCGCAAGCTTGTCCGCATGCTGCGTTGCCTTTGCGCGCAGGTCATCCAGATCGACGTTGCCGTTGCTGTCGCATGCCACCACCACGACCTTCATGCCCACCATCTGCGCCGACGCCGGGTTGGTACCGTGCGCCGATGCTGGAATCAAGCAGACGTCGCGGTGCGCTTCGCCACGCGAGGCGTGATACGCCCGGATAATCAGCAGGCCCGCGTATTCTCCCTGGGAGCCGGCATTCGGTTGCAGCGACACGGCGGCATAGCCCGTGCATGCAACCAGCATGTCTTCCAACTGCGCGATCATCGTCTGATAGCCGACCGTTTGCGTAGGCGGCGCGAACGGATGAATGGAGCCGAACTCGGGCCAGGTAACCGGGAGCATTTCCGCTGTGGCGTTGAGTTTCATCGTGCACGAACCGAGCGGAATCATGGTGCGATCGAGCGCCAGATCCTTGTCGGCCAACTTGCGCAGGTAGCGCAGCATTTCGGTCTCGCTGTGATAGCGATTGAACGTCGGATGCGTCAGGAAGGCGGTGCGGCGCGTCAGTGCCGCTGGCCAGGTCAATGTGGCCGCCTTGGTGATCGTGCTGTCCAACGCTGAAATATCGACATTCGAGGTAGCCGACGTTCCGGCATTCGAGAACATCTGGAACAGCGTATCGAGGTCCGCGCGAGTGGTGGTCTCGTCGAACGACAGGCCCAGGTGCGCGTCGTCGATGCGACGGAAGTTGTAACCGGCACTGACCGCGGCGTCATGCAGTTGCGCCGTCGCGCCCGACGTGTGGATCGTCAACGTGTCGAAAAAAGTGTCGTTGATGACGGTCCATCCCAGGCCACGAAGTCCTTGCGCGGCGATCGCCGTGATCCGGTTCACCCGCGCGGCAATATTTTGCAGGCCTGCCGGGCCATGGTAGACGGCGTACATGCTGGCGATGATCGCCAGCAGTGCTTGCGCGGTACAGATGTTCGACGTCGCTTTTTCGCGGCGGATATGTTGTTCGCGGGTCTGCAGCGCGAGACGCAGCGCCGGTTGGCCTTGCGCATCGACGGTCACGCCGACGAGCCGTCCCGGCAATTGCCGCTTCAGCGCGTCGCGCACGGCCATGAATGCGGCGTGGGGACCACCAAAGCCCATCGGCACACCAAAGCGCTGACTGTTCCCAATGGCGACATCGGCACCCCATTCGCCAGGGGCGGCCAGCACCGTCAAGGCCAGCAGATCGGCGGCCACCACGACTTGCGCGCCGGCCTCGTGCAACGCTTCGGCTAGCGCGCGATAGTCGCGTACATCGCCATTGACGCCTGGGTATTGCAGCAGCACGCCGAACGGCGAGGCTTGCACGGCGTTGGCGGCAGGACCCACCACCACGTGGATGCCCAACGGTTCCGCGCGGGTGCGCAGCACTTCGATTGTCTGGGGCAGCGTGTCATCCGCGACGTAGAAGACCGTCGACGTCGACTTGCCCGCGCGCTTGACCAGCGTCATCGCTTCGGCGGCGGCGGTGGCCTCGTCGAGCATCGATGCGTTGGCCACGTCCAGACCGGTCAGGTCGGTAATCATCTGCTGATAGTTCAGCAGCGCTTCCAGCCGGCCTTGCGAGATTTCCGGCTGATAAGGCGTGTAAGCCGTGTACCACGCCGGATTCTCGAGAATATTGCGCAGAATGACATTCGGCGTATGCGTGCCGTAGTAACCCTGGCCGATGAGGTTGCGCATCACGCGATTCTGCGCCGCCAGCTCGCGTAGCAGGGCAATCGCCAGCGCTTCATCGCGCGGATCGGTGAAGTCGCCGAGCGGCAGCGTATCGGTGCGGCGGATGTCCTGCGGGATCACGGCGTCGATCAGCGCGCCGCGATCAGCGTAGCCGAGCACGTCGAGCATCGCGCGTTCGTCGGCATCGATGGTGCCGATATGGCGCGCCTCGAAGCCATCGTGGCGTTCAAGCGCCGAGAGGGACACGGACGACAAAGGCGGCAGCGCCGACGGCGCGACGTTGGCGGAGGAAAGATCCTGGGCCGGCGATGCCGACGGGACGGAAAGATCGGTCATGATGGAACGGGCGGAGGGGGCAGAGCACAGCCGCGCTCACACGAGCGCGACTTCACTAAAAAGCAGCAAAATAACGGTCCAAACCGGGACGGTGTCAACCAAGCACGTTGCAGACATCGTCACGGGTAATGCGTTTGTTACGGCGGTGAGGGGATGGCCCCCACCCGAGATCGTCCTCGATTTACTCGCCGATCGACTGCTTGTACTGATCGGCGCTCAACAACGCCGCCGTGGCTCCCGCGTCGGTCGGCTTGATCTTGAACAGCCATGCCTCGTACGGTTTCGCGTTGACGGAATCCGGTGCATCGCCCAGATCACCGTTCGAGGCGATGATTTCGCCGGCTACCGGTGCGTATATGTCGGACGCGGCCTTTACCGATTCCACGACGGCGATGGATTCGCCGGCGCTGACCTGACGGCCCGCCTCGGGCAGGTCAACGAACACGATGTCGCCTAGCGCTTCCTGGGCGTGGTCACTGATACCCACGGTCAACGTGCCGTCAGCTTCGGTGCGGATCCATTCATGCGACTCCGTGTACTTCAGGTCGGCTGGGGTGGTCATGGCATCCTCTCTGTAAAATCAAATGGTGTTGTGCAGCATGTCTGCTGCGCTGAATGTGCTTGTCAGCGGTGCTCGAAAACGTTTGGTTCGCCCGAACCGGCGCGCGGCTACAGCGTCACCAATGTCTTGCCTTGCCGCACGAACGGTAATTTAACCACGGTCGCGGGCAATTGTTTGTCCCGAATCTGCACTTGCACGGTATCACCGGGCTTCACGTCCACCGGCACCCGCGCGAATGCGATCGAGCGTTGCAGTGACGGCGAGAACGTTCCGCTGGTGATTTCTCCTTCCCCGGAGGCGGTCAACACCTTCTGGTGGCTGCGCAGCACGCCGCCGCTGCCCTGCAACAACAGGCCGACGAAGGCGGCGCGCTGGCCGTCCGTGTCGAGCTGCCCGCGTCCCAGGAATGCGCGGTCGGTCGAGCGATCGACGGTCCAGGCCAGACCGGCATCCAGCGGCGACACGGTCTCGTCCATGTCCTGGCCATACAGGTTCATGCCGGCTTCCAGGCGCAGCGTGTCTCGCGCACCCAGGCCGGCCGGCCGCACGCCGGCAGCGGCCAAAGCCTGCCACAGGGCGGTGCTTGCGGATGCGTCGCATACGATTTCGAAACCGTCTTCGCCGGTGTAGCCAGTGCGAGCGATCATCAATTCACCGAATGGCGATTCGGTCAATACCACGGCATGGAACGGCTTCAACGGCTCGGACGGCGCTTGCGAACCGGGAATCGCCGCCCAGGTCTTGGCCCGCGCTTCCGGGCCTTGCACGGCGATGATGCCGAGGTCCGGACGGGAGACGACGGAGATATTGAAGTCTCCCTCGGCGTTCTGCTGGCCGAGCCAGGCAATATCCTTGTCCGCGGTGCCCGCGTTGACCACCAGCCGGAACGACGTTTCGTCGAAGTAATAGACGATCAGATCGTCGACCACGCCGCCGTTACCGTTCAGCATGCAGGAATAAAGGGCGCGGCCGGAGGTTTGGAGCTTTGCCACGTCGTTGGCGAGCACGCGCTGCAGGAACGGGCGGACGGCTTCCCCCGTCAAATCGACCACGCGCATGTGGGAAACGTCGAACATGCCGGCGCTGGTACGCACGGCGCGATGTTCTTCAATCTGGGAGCCGTAGTTGACGGGCATGTCCCAGCCTCCGAAATCGACCATCCGGGCGCCAGCGGCGAGATGGACGGCATGCAACGCGGTCTTGTTCAGTTCGGTCATTTGGAGCCCCCAGCGGCATCGGAAAACGTAAAAGGGTCGACGCCGTGCCGCCCGTAAAGGCGCGCGGTGCCGACCCCTCTGTCCTCGATACCTGAGAGATTGCACGGACGTCACTGCCGGCGGATGGTGCTGGGACAGGTCCCGTTGCACCATCCAAGGCCGGCGGCGGTCACATGCGCGCCCCTTCGGTGGGCAGGCAAGGCGCATGCAATGCGCCCGCTGCCGCTCTCCAGAGATGCGGAAGCCCGAGCTTCCGGCGCGATCGGTCCTTTTGCCTGAGAGTTTATGGGTGTTACCCCTTCGGCGGCGACGTCGGCTATGCAAGCATCCGCGCAATGCGCATGCCTGCCGGCCCGTGACGTCGCGCTCTCCCGATGCGCCCGGCGACTGTAAGGCAGCCGGACGGGGTTGTCAAATGGAGAAAAGGGGGAGGCCGTTCGACCGATCGGCCGGATAGGAAGGATGTCCGTGCGAGACGCATCGCCTCCCTGGAAATTCGCCCGTCGCGTGCTAACATCGGCACTCTTCCTGATCCCTCCGTGATCGCCCTGTCCGTGTCAAACGAGGGCGATGTCGCATTACTTCAGAGAGTTACCCATGTCGGGCATGAACGCCGCACAGCGTGAAGGCGTGCACTATCTTGACGGTCCGTGCCTGGTGCTGGCGGGTGCCGGCAGTGGCAAGACGCGTGTGATCACGCAGAAGATCGCGCATTTGATCGAGCGAAAGGGCTTCGAGCCGAAGCATATCGCGGCGGTGACATTCACGAATAAAGCCGCGGCGGAAATGCGCGAGCGGATCGCGACGTTGCTCGAAGGCAAGACCTTGACCACACCGGGCAAGGAAGGCCGCAAGGTGCCTGTCCACCAGTTGACCGTGTGTACCTTCCACTCGCTGGGCGTGCAGATCCTGCGGCAGGAGGCGCAACACCTGGGGCTGAAGCCGCAATTCTCGATCATGGATTCCGACGACTGCTTCTCGATGATCCAGGAGCAGGTGGGCAGTACCGACAAAGGGATGATCCGCAAGATTCAGACGCAGGTCTCGCTCTGGAAGAATGCGATGCTGACGCCCGAGGAGGCGGCTGCGGTGGCGGAGGACGTCGACCAGCATCAGGCTGCTATCGTCTATCGGAACTATGTGGCAACGCTGCATGCCTACCAGGCGGTGGACTTCGACGACCTGATCCGCCTGCCCGCCGAGTTGTTCGCACGCAACGAGGAAGTGCGCGATCGGTGGCAGAACCGGCTGCGTTATTTATTGATCGACGAATACCAGGACACGAACGCCTGCCAGTACGAACTGGTCAAGCAGATTGCCGGCAAGCGCGCGGCGTTCACCGCCGTGGGTGACGACGACCAGGCGATCTATGGCTGGCGCGGTGCGACGCTGGAGAATCTGGCGCAGTTGCAGGTGGATTTTCCGCAATTGAAAGTGATCAAGCTGGAGCAGAACTATCGCTCCACGGTGCGCATTCTGACTGCCGCGAATAACGTGATTGCGAACAATCCGAAGCTTTTTGAGAAAAAGCTGTGGAGCGAGCACGGGATGGGCGACACGATCACCGTGAATGCGGCGAACGACGAGGAGCACGAGGCGGAGTCCGTGGTGTTTCGGATGTCTGCGCACAAGTTCGAGCGTCGGGCGCAGTTCCGGGATTACGCGATTTTGTATCGCGGTAATTTTCAGGCGCGGGTCTTCGAGCAGATTTTGCGGCGCGAGCGGATTCCGTACGTGTTGTCGGGCGGGCAGTCTTTTTTCGACAAGGCCGAGATCAAGGATGTGTGCGCGTATCTCCGGCTGATCGCGAATGCGGATGACGATCCGGCGTTTATTCGTGCGGTCACCACGCCACGGCGTGGGGTGGGGAACGCGACGCTGGAGGTGTTGGGCAGTTATGCGGGGCAGTCGAAAGTGTCGCTGTTCGAAGCTGTCTACATGGGCGGGATCGAGGCGCGGTTGAGTCCGCGCCAGCTTGAACCGTTGCGCGCATTTTGCGATTTCCTGCAGCGTCTGACCGACCGGGCCAAGAAGGAAGCGGCGAATACCCTGCTCGACGAGTTGATGGAGGGCATGCACTACGAAGCCTATCTGTACGACGCGTTCGATGACCGCGCGGCGCAGTCGAAATGGCAGAACGTGCTGGAGTTCCTGGAGTGGTTGAAACGTAAAGGGACGAAGGCTACGGTCGAGGGGGCGGAGGAGGCGACCGGGTATGACACCGCCGATGGGCTGGCGGACGAAGGCAAGGACCTGATGAAGCTGATCCAGACCGTCGCGCTAATGTCGATGCTGGAAGGCAAGGAAGAAGATCCCGATGCGGTTCGGCTGACGACCGTGCATGCGTCGAAGGGGTTGGAGTATCCGCATGTGTTTTTGGTCGGCTGCGAGGAAGGGATTCTGCCGCATCGCGGAAGTGATGATGCGCCAGCCGACGATGCGCGGATCGAGGAAGAACGGCGGTTGATGTACGTGGCGATCACGCGCGCACAGCGGAGCCTGCATCTATCGTGGTGCAAGAAGCGTAAGCGGGCGCGGGAGACGGTTGTGTGCGAGGCGTCGCGGTTTATCGAGGAAATGGGACTGGCGGAAGCGCCACCGCCGACCGCTGAAGAAGCACCGATGACGCCAAAGGATCGGATGGCTGCGTTGAAGGCATTGCTGGGCGGGGGAGGGGCGTAGGGGGAGGCGGTTTGGGTTGGTGGTGAGGGTGTGCGTTTGTCGCTTTGTTGGGCGTTGCCTTGTAGACCGGAAAGAGACAAAAATGATCCAGGCGTGGTGGTTTGTGTTAGAATAGCGGTCTTATTGTTGGTGTGGTTTTTTGGCAACCAACATGTGTGTCGGCGCTGCCTTGTTTTGCTTTTTCCTATTCGCACCTACAGCCGCTACACAACAATTCGTTTTGCCTCATCTGCGTCCGTAGCTCAATGGATAGAGTACTGCCCTCCGAAGGCAGGGGTTGCTGGTTCGATCCCAGCCGGACGCACCAATCGCTAAATGTTGTGAAAATCCAGGCAGAATAAGGCTTTGCGGCATTTTTGCGGATCGCTTTTGCTCGCGTTGGAACTTCGAAAATTTAGCCTTTAGGCGCAAAAGCGGCGCAACCAGAAAATAGGCCCAGACCAACAAGCATCGCAGTCTGGAGCACGAGCATGGCATCAATCTGGAAGCGTGGCGGATACTGGCGAGCCGCCGTTCGCCGACAAGGCTACCCCGCAGTTACCTCTACCTTCGACAGCAAAGCCGATGCCGATAGCTGGGCGCGCCGTATCGAGTCCGAGATGGATCGAGGAATGTTCGTCGATCGGACTGAGGCCGAGCGCAACACATTGGGTGACTTATTGCAGCGATACGCGGACGAGGTCTCACCGCTTAAGAAAGGCTGCAGCGACGAGCTTTTGCGGATTCAGAAAATTAGGCGTGATTTGCTCGCTCAGTACAAAGTCGCAGCGCTGAGCGGGAAAGTGATAGCCGATTACCGAGATCGTAGGCTGCGCGGCACCGCGAAGGATCGTGCCGTATCAGGGTCGACCGTCAATCGAGAGCTTAACCTGTTGGGGCACGTCCTTAATGTCGCCAGAAAAGAGTGGGGCGTGCATATGGATGTCAATCCTGTGTCGATCATTCGCCGACCACGAGAAAATAGATCACGTACTCGGCGACTATCTGTGGATGAGGAGTCGCGTATTTTGGCGGCGCTAGTGCTCAGTCCGCGTGATGAAAATGGGCGCTTTGCTGAGGGTGGATGCCGAAACATGTGGGTTCTCCCTGCTGTCCAGATTGCTATTGAAACGGCGATGCGCCGTGGCGAGCTATTGGCCCTACGCTGGGATGACGTGTACTTAGACCAGTGTTTTGTCCGTTTGCATGACAGCAAAAACGGCGAGCCGCGAGATATCCCGTTGTCAAGTCGCGCTCGAATGATCCTGAAATCATTGCCCAGGCACGAAGGGGATCAAGTGTTTCCAATTACAGGGGAAGCGCTTAAGACGGCTTTTTCGCGGGTGTGCAAGCGTGCCCAAATTTCAGACTTGCATTTTCACGATCTTCGCCACGAGGCTACCTCGAGGATTGCAGAGCGCCTCGGCAATATCCTAGAGCTGTCCGCAGTGACCGGGCACAAGACAGTTCAAATGCTTAAGCGCTACTACCATCCACGGGCGACGGAGCTTGCCCGAAAGCTTGGCTGAAGGATGTGCGTTTGCTTGCGTGGATTTTCTTGCTCGCCGGCCCGCCTTGTTGTTTGGTTAGCCGTGAGGTTATTTGGTCGCGGCTGAGGGTGTCCCTCCGACGAGGGCGGCTGGTACATGCTCCGCGGATCAACGTTTAGCCATTTTTCAGCAACGAAAATGCTATAAATGCAATAAATCTTGTTTTTGTGCAACGAAGGATGTAAATTTTCCCTTTATACGTCATACTCCATCCGTGGAGGTTTTGCGATGAAGCCTCAGGCAACATGGAGCGGATATGGAGCATTTCTCGATCGTGCAAGCGTTGTGTCGCGCCGCCTTGGCCGCACCGTCCCCTGCGATCCGTAAACAGGTGGAGCGATTGCGAGACGCGCTTGCGAACGAAGGCAGCGCAAAAGAGGCGGCGTCCCTTGCGGGGCTTATTGTCGCCAGTGAGCGCACTATTGAAGTGGCACCTAGTCGTTTGGCGGCATCGAAGACGGTACTGGGAGGGGAGCTTCTTACTAAAAATACTTTGCCGCCAGTTGATAAAGAAACTGCGGCCCCTTTAGCGCAGATCATCTTCCCCTCCGAAATTCAGGCGCAGCCTCCAAGCTTTAATCGGGCCGTTAGCCAAGCAATCGAATCGGTTCTAGGCGAGATTAAAAACGCCGAGGCACTTGAAGTAATGGATGTGCGTCCCGCAAGGACGTGCCTTTTATTCGGAGCGCCGGGTACTGGGAAAACTAGACTAGCACTTTGGATGGCAAGAGAGCTTGAGTTGCCCGTGGTACTCGTGAAACTCGATGGACTAATTTCCTCGTTTCTAGGAACGACCGCACGAAATATTGGGAATTTGTTCGGTTTCGCCAACCGCTATCAGTGCGTATTGCTTCTGGATGAATTTGATGCGATTGCGAAAGTTCGTGATGATCCTCAAGAGGTCGGAGAGATTAAGCGCGTAGTTAATGCGTTGCTTCAAAACTTGGATCTTCGGCGAGAAAATGGATTTACGATTGGAGTCACCAATCATGCACGTTTGCTCGATCCAGCGGTATGGCGACGATTTGAAGTTCAACTCGAAATCCCCAAGCCTGAGTTTCAAATTCGATTAGAAATCGCGCGAAACTTCATGGTTCCGTTGAAGCCTGTCGACAGTCATTTGCGACTTATCGCTTGGTTTACGGAGGGTGCTAGCGGAGCGGAAATCGAGATGCTCGTCCGTACGTACAAGAAAGCGACGCTGAGTCATGATGATTCTGCACATGGCCTCCTCTATACGTTGCAGCAATTCTCAACCAGAAATGCTGCGCGTGTTGAAGAATCGCGCCGCGCGTTGTTATTTGCGGAACCAGGTGCACTTTTTCGCGCTATGAAAAATGATCCTGATTTGAATTTTTCCCTAACAGATATAGGTGAGGTCGCAGGTAAGGATAAGTCAACGGTTAGTCGTCAGATTCAGACCGCACGTCCCGCACGCTGAAACATCCGAAAAGGAGAGTGAAATATGGTTGGCCCGATTCAAATCGTTCTGCATCCAGAAAATTTTCACGAAGCACGTGAAACAGGAGGTGGTGGGCCGGGCACAGATTTCTTCGCCGATAAGGATCCAGAATTTGATGTACATAAAAATGCCTTGCAAGAGCAATTGCGAGCTATTGCTACAGCATTTGAGTCACAAAAACACACCGACATTGGCTATTTGAAGGTTATTTTGCGGCGAGAGGCTTGGGCAAAAAGTCATCGTCCTGTAAAGGCTTTATTTAAGAGTCCTCGGACGCCAGTGGTCGGTGGCGGGGACTTGGGCATTATGCTTGTTCAAGCGACACCGGGGGCGCTATTAGACGTTGCTGCTGAAATTTCTAAGGCCGAATACCCCACGAATTGGCGTTACGTCGAAAAATTAAAGCGCTCAAAACCTCACCCAACCAGGCGTCGAAGTGAAGCCGGTGCGATTGAGCGTTTTGAACTTTACGGCGCGGAAGATCGAAGAGATTTTTCGGTTGAAGAAGCTGTGACGTGGCTATCCGAGTCAAGAACCGGAGGGGCATATCTGCTTGAATTATTTGAGCTGCCTCCGCTTCGATCGCAGTGGGATACCTACGATGCTAGCCGACGCCGCATGTACCAGTCTTTTTATGATGGAATGGCGCGGTTGGGGCGAGGATTATCTGTCCAAGCGCTAAGCGCTGACGAAGGTAGCCGTCGATTGTTGTCTATACGGCTAGGGCAGTCAGGGTCTCCTCCCGCTGTCCTACTGTCCACTGTAGCGGCGGAAAGACGAGGTGAGTTAGAGGTTTTTGATCCCAATACGACGAGACACGCGGCACTTTTTGAATTTTTAGACAATCATCCACTAGTTCGGCGGGTGAGCTTGCCAGGTGTTGTCGTTCAATCAGAGAGGCCGGTCAACCGTGTTCGTCCAGAGGTAGCGCAATTGCCCGTGCGAGATACCGCAAGATCGTACCCTAAGCTCGGGGTTATCGACGGTGGAATTGGCGGTGCTTTGGCGGATTGGGTCACAGGAAAATGGGATCTAATGGCCGATGGCGATGGCAATCCTGATCATGGTACCTTCATCGCGGGGTTAGCTGTTGCTGGCGCATCTTTGAATGGCGACGCATGCTGCCCGGAGAGGGATGGTACTGAACTGGTTGATATAGCTGTATTTCCCGACACAAATCGACCAGGAGTCTTCCAAAGCTATTATCCGGATGGGGTATCTCAGTTTTTTGATGAAGTTGAATCTGCCGTTGCCGATGCTCGTGCGAGATATGGCGTTCGAATTTTCAATATGAGCTTAAACGTGGTTCAACCAGCTCGGCCCGACAGATATAGCGCGTATGCAAGTCGTCTTGACAGCATTGCAGACGCACAGGACGTACTGTTTTTCGTATCAGCAGGTAACTTGTCAGGAAGCGAACTCCGCGCAGAATGGTCGGCCGATCCCAGTACCTCTTTGGCCGGGCTTGTCGCAGCTCAAAACGACGGTTTGTTCATGCCTGGTGAGAGCGTCCGAAGCGTGACCGTGGGAGCCGTGAATCCACCAGGTCACCACTCCATTCTCGCGTCTGCACCTAGCCGTTTCAGTCGACGGGGACCTGGATTGCGGGCAGGAGGAAAGCCCGACCTTGCACATGTAGGGGGGTGGGGCAGTCGAGATAATACGTTGGGGCACGGACTTTTCTCGGTCTTGCCGAACGGCGTCGTTACGGATGGATGCGGCACGAGCTACGCGACGCCTCTCGCAGCGAAGACCGCCTCGGTGTTAGATCATATGATTGAAGGCGACGTCTCGCGTGAGACGTTGGTTGCGCTCTTGGTGCATCACGCGACGATTCCAGCCGTTCTGCAAGAGAAAAATTTGGCGAGAATTGCAAAGCATCTCGTTGGATTTGGTGTGCCTCCGTCCGCCCAGGACATTCTTGAAAAAGGCGATGATGAGATCACGCTTGTAATTGCCTCTCGAATTCGTCGTAATCAACAGGTCGTATTCCGATTTCCTTGGCCAGCATCACTCGTGAAGGACGGGGGGAACTGTCGGGGGCGCGCGAAGCTGACTCTGGTTGCGTCTCCTCCGGTAGACCCTCGATTCGGCGCGGAATTCGTTCGAGTCAATATTGACGCTGCGTTACAGCAAGAAAATGACGACGGTGGGTGGAAGGGACGTTTAGACCCGATTTATCTAGAGACGCACAGTGACGCACATGCGATCGAGGCTGAGAGAATAGAGCATGGTATGAAATGGAATCCAGTAAAGATGTATGGAAAAACCTTTCCTAAGGGGGTCGGTCGATCATCTAACTGGCGTCTTGCCGTTGAATATCTAACGCGATCTGGTGAGGAAATCCCTGAAGAGGGAATACCGTTCACTGCAATATTAACGATCTCTGACCCGTCAGGGGCCCTGCCTGTATTCAACGATATGCGCCAAACGTTGACTGCGCAAGGGGTGCAGATCGCGGATATACAAACAGCAGCGAGAGTCACGTCTCGGGTCTAGGCTAAATCTTCAGGCCTTGGTATCGAGTCTGATGCTTCACGTTGTCGAGGGGCACGGTGCAACTCTGCGGTTGAGGTTATCTGGTCACCTTGCCGACCGGTGTTGTGGACAAGGTATGTGCCTCAAACGTCGAAGTGAGTAAGAAGTAAGACTACTGAAGCAAAGAGCCGGGCGTTAGAGCATCCAATGCACATCGCGAAATGGTCCAAAGCCTTCGGATGGCCGATTTCGGCTTCTCACCTGCTTGAGTGACATGAAGTCGAAGCCCCTACACGTTTGCGCCGCAGGTAGCGATAGGGGTGGAATTGCTGTCATCTTTACAAGGCTTCTGGACATTGCATCTCGGCGCGGACGTGAGGTTATCTTCTCGCGCTTCCGATTTGCAAACTATGGCAGCGGACAACCTTTTCCCTATGCCGCGTGCCGGTCACTTCCTCTTCAACTGCGGTCAAGAAAAGCGATAAGTCCGTCGAGATTTGGGATGGAAGCGAGACATCGCGAGTCGTATCCTGTCCTTTTTAGGTGCAGAGCAGCCATGCCGGAATTTTGAGCGCCGCAGTAGTCTGCGTTGTAGCTGTCGCCGACCATCACACAGTTTTCGGGATGGACATCGATGGCATCGCAGGCCCAGCTAAAAATTCGAGGGTCTGGTTTCATCGCGCCCACTTCGAATGACCATGCGTAAGCGTGCAATGGAAAGGGCAGCAGCCGAAGAAGTGGTTCGGCGTATGGCATTGCGAGATTGGAGACGATAGCCACTTTCAGGCCGTGGCTCCTGAGGCGGTTAAGTACACAAACCACCTCAGGATATAAGCAAATGCTCTTCACCTCGGCCGCCAAGTCAGCTTCTAGGATCTCCAAGTTAAGATGATCGACTGCAAGTCGCCCAGCGGCTGATCGTAGGTTTTGCGGGCTAGTCATCAGCATCGAGCGCGCAAACGCTCGGTCCGACGACGCAGCAGCGATTTTTTCAAAAGGGCGTCGGTAGTCTGTCACCTCGCACAAAGTCCCAAAGGCGTCAAACAAGACTCCTTCAATACCGCGAGTGTTTCTCGTCGGAAATCCCCTTCTGGTCATAAAAATCTCCTTGTCTATGACGCAGCGTGGCGTCGTTCCGTCAAACCAAAACGCACGCGCTGTGTGTTGACGACGCAGCGCTGCGTCGTTCGGTGGAGAGCGACAATCATCTTGGCCGGTATTGCGGCGATCATGTTGGCCGGTGGTGAGTCGTTGAAGGCAGCGTCGCTGCCGTAGACGGCGAGCCATCGGCGGAGCCGAGTCGGCCGGGCTTTAGGA